>MDSV01008279.1_pt1 | contig 10884 bp, 9 predicted proteins | sample 810851 | NCBI WGS metagenome assembly MDSV01 (sample SAMN05326640, study PRJNA326480) | marine metagenome | isolation source: seawater | place: Atlantic Ocean: North East | collected 2012 | reverse complement strand
TTTAGAATATACGCAAGGCTGAGTAGCAAAGTGGTTATGCAGCGGATTGCAAATCCGTCTACGCCGGTTCGATTCCGACCTCAGCCTCTAAATTACTAAAATGATTGATTTGAGTAAGCTAAAGATTTCTTAGTTATCATGTTAAAGTTCCAACTTGGAGAAAATGTTGGTTTTGATATGAGAGAAACTGATTGGGACTAGTATTATGAATGAAAATTATAAAGACACTTCTGTCCAAGAAATTGGACCTAATTTGCAAGAAAAAGAAATTAGCATCATAGACTTATTTAACATTCTTTATAGTTTCAAGGCATTTATTTTTACCTTTGTCTTTATAGCCTCTCTTGGATCGATTATCTATTCTCTAACAGTAACTCCCTTGTACAAGGCCGAAGTAATGCTATTTCCGGCTGAAGAAAATCATAGCGGAGGATTGCAAGGATCGTCTATGGGTTCAAGCTTACAACTTCTTATGCCTCAACTTTCAACTTCTGGTGATAAAGTGGCAAAACATCTCTCAGTTCTAGAATCTTATAGTTTTCTAGCTGAATTTATTGAAAAGAAAGAATTACTTCCCTTGTTATTTTACATGGATTGGGATGATATGAGTCAGTCATGGAAAGATGAAAAACCTACAATAAACAAAGCAGTAAGAGAACTTAAAAGTGTGATTGAACATGAAAAAGAACCCGCGACTGGAATCATAAGGCTCACATTAATATGGCATGATAGAGAATTCGCAGCATTATGGGCAAATCAAATTATAACAGCTCTAAATGATCATATAAGAAATTCTGACATCCAAGATACTAGATTGAGTCTCCAATATATCCAAGAAGAAATTGGACAAACTTCTCTAAAGATCCCACAAAATGTTCTATACAACATCACAGGAGAGTTGACTTCAAAAATGATGATGGCCAACACGAGGCAGGAGTATGCATTTGAGATTATAGATTATGCTAGAACACCAGAATATAGATACTTTCCCCAAAGAACCAGGATAGTTGTTTTGTCTACTTTTATAAGTTTTATACTTGCTTGCTTTATAAGTATTCTAATCAATATGATTAGGAATCTTAATGAGAATTAATTAGCTTTATTGTTTATAAAGTGAATAGTTTTGCTTTTGATTCTCCAATCTTTATTGCTGGCCATAATGGCATGGTCGGATCATCTCTGAAAAGATACCTCGAAAAGAAAGGTTTCAACAACCTAATTACTAAAGATAGGTCAGATTTGGATCTTAGAGATCAGTTAAAAGTTAGAGAATTTTTTGAACTTCATAAACCTGCATATGTACTGATAGCTGCAGCTAAGGTAGGTGGGATTAAAGCGAATTCAGAATCACCAGCAAATTTTTTATATGATAATCTGATTATGGAATGCAACTTAATTCATGAGGCATTTGTTTCTGGAGTAACGGATTTACTTTTCCTCGGTAGTTCTTGCATTTATCCAAAGTTTTCTAAACAACCGATTGAGGAAGATAGCCTTCTTACAGCCCCTCTTGAACCAACAAATGAAGCTTATGCTTTGGCAAAAATTTCAGGGATAAAACTTTGCGACTACTACTCTCAACAATATGGTGTAGATTATAGGAGCTTAATGCCAACTAATCTTTATGGTCCTGGAGACAATTTCAATCTTGAAGAATCTCATGTTATTCCTGCATTAATAAGGAAATTTCATGAAGCAAAAAAATTGAATAAGGATAAAGTTGAAGTTTGGGGGTCTGGTAATGTCTCAAGAGAATTTCTACATGTAGATGATCTGGCTGATGCGTGCTATTTTGTAATGAATACATCAAAAAATAAATTTCAACTTATTACAAATAAAATTGACGCCCGACATTTAAATGTAGGAACAGGGAAAGATTTAACTATTAATGAACTCTCGCATTTAATAAAAGAGATAGTGGGATTTAATGGAGAAATATACTTTAATACTTCTATGCCTGATGGTACTCCAAGAAAACTACTGGAAGTCAGTTTAATAAATCGTTTAGGTTGGACTGCTAGTATAGATCTCAAACAAGGTTTAATAGAGCTTTACAATTGGTACGAAAAGAACGGAACAAAAATAAGAAACTAGATTTTATAAAATGAAAAAAGCACTAATTACAGGTATTACTGGTCAAGATGGGTCTTATTTAGCCGATCTTCTCTTGGATAAGGGATATGAAGTGCATGGCATAAAAAGAAGAACGTCTCTTTTTAATACAGATAGAATCGATCACCTCTACCAAGACCCTCATGATGAAGGGAGGAGATTATTTCTTCATCATGGTGACTTAACTGATTCTTCAAGCTTAATCAGGATCATTAAAGAAATTGAACCGGATGAAATATATAATCTAGCAGCTCAATCTCACGTAGCTGTATCTTTTGAAGAACCTGAGTATACAGCCAATACTGATGGACTTGGAGCATTAAGAATCTTAGAAGCGATCAGAATTCTAGGTTTATCGAATAAGACAAGATATTACCAAGCTTCAACTTCTGAACTGTATGGACTAGTCCAAGAAACACCACAAAAAGAATCTACACCCTTTTATCCAAGAAGCCCTTATGGTGTAGCAAAACTTTATGCATATTGGATTTCAGTTAATTATAGAGAAGCCTATGATATGTTTGCCTGTAATGGGATACTTTTTAATCATGAATCTCCCGTAAGGGGAGAGACATTTGTCACCAGAAAAATAACAAGAGGTCTGGCTAGAATAAAATTAGGTTTACAAGACTCAATATTTCTAGGCAATCTTGATGCTAGAAGGGATTGGGGTCATGCTAAAGATTTTGTAGAAGCTCAATGGCTAATGTTGCAGCAAGATAAACCCCAAGATTTTTGCATAGCAACTGGGGAGCAGCACTCTGTGAGAGACTTTTTAAATTTGAGTGCTAAAAGTTTAGATATTTCTATTTTATGGGAAGGGAAGGGACCTGAAGAGAAAGGAATTCACCAAGATACTGGTAAAGAAATTATTAAAATAGATAAAAGATATTTCAGACCTAGTGAAGTCGATACCTTATTGGGAGATCCTACAAGCGCTAAAGAAGTTCTTGGATGGAATCCTAAAATAAAGTTTGAAGAGCTCGTTTTAGAAATGTCTCTTAAAGATCTAGAAGAAGCAGAGAAAGAAAAGCTTATCCAAAAAAGCGGGTATAAGATTTTTAAACGTCAGGAATAATTATTATGAATCTTTTTGTCACTGGTGCCGCCGGTTATATCGGCTCACATTTCATTGCAGATGCTCTTTCTGAAGGCCATGAAGTCATAGCCGTAGACAATCTTATCAACTCACATATTCAAACAATTGATAGAGTAAAACAAGCTGCAGGAAAGGACTTTATTTTTCATAAGATAGATATTTGTGATGGTGATGCTCTTAAAGAGGTACTGATAAAGGAGAAAATTGATGTGGTTGTGCATTTCGCTGCATTAAAGTCAGTCCCTGAATCAATGAGCAACCCGTTGAAGTATTATAAAAATAATATTAATGGTTCAATGATCTTGTTTGAATTAATGAAAGAATTAAGCATACACAATATTATCTTCAGCTCCTCAGCATCAGTTTATGGATCTAAACACCGATGCCCAATTAAGGAAGAATTTTCTTTAGAGCCTTTAAGTCCTTACGCTCAAACAAAAGTCATTACAGAAAATATTTTGAGGGACATGTCATACAGTGTTGAAAATTTTAAAGCTTTAAACTTGAGATATTTTAATCCTGTCGGTTGTCATGAAACGATTTTATTAGGCGAGACTTTATCAACGAAAGCTACAAACCTTTTCCCAGTCATTTGTAATGTCGCTGGAGGCAAAAAAGAAGCTATCTCTGTCTTTGGTAAAGATTATGATACATATGATGGAACTGCAGTAAGAGATTACATACACATCAATGATTTAGTGGCTGGTCACCTTAGCGCGCTCAACTGGTTTAAGGATGAAAACAAGACTTCAAATATTAATTTAGGTACAGGACAAGGTTACTCGGTATTGGAAATTATAAATATGTTTAATTCTATTTTAGATAAGCCCATTAATTTTGAATTTTGTCCAAGAAGACCAGGTGATCCTGGAAGTGTTTACGCCGATAATTCCTTGGCTAAATCAGAACTTGATTGGTCTTGCTCTAGAAATCTTGAGGCCATGTGTAGAGATTCTTTGTCTTGGTATTTTAGGGAATAGTTTCTTAGTGTTTAGATTTTCACTAAATTTATGACTAAGAAAGCTTTAATTTGCTTCCCTCATAAGCCCTCTTCAGAGGGGGGTCCAGGAACTTTTCAGAATAATCTTGAGTCATATCTAAAGCAGAATGACTTCGATATTATATATCCCGAGTCAAAGTTAAAACCTGATTTAATATTTGTAGTTGCAGGAACCAGAAGAATTTTATGGTTGTTATTGATGAAATTTAGAGGTGTCAAGATTCTCCATAGACTGGATGGCATGAATTGGAAGTATAAATATGAACATATAAACTTTAAAAATAGGTATAAACAAGTTTTACAAAATCTCATAATTGTATTTATTAGGAATTTTCTAGCTGATCTAGTGGTCTACCAAAGTAAATTTATAGAGAAATGGTGGACTGGCAAGTACGGTGAAAAGAAAAATAGTTCTATTATTGTTAATGGATCCTCTTTTTTTGAAAGCTCTAGGATTGTTAACCAATCCAAAGAAAAAATAACCTTGACCTGTATAGAAGGGAATATTCAGGATGATAATGTAACTACTTCAATCTTACAAAAATTAGATACTGATTTTCCAAATATGGAAAATATTGATTCTATTGAAATTTTCGGAAATCATTCTCAAATAAGAAACTTAAATTCCTACACCAATTTACAGTTTAGAGGCTCGGTACCTAGAAGAGATGTTAAAGGAATTTTACAAAGAAAAAAAAGGATTTTTTTCTTACTTGAATTGAATCCGCCTTGCCCAAATTCTATGATTGAATGTTTGAGCCTTGGTTTTCCTTGTGTAGGGTTTGATTCTGGAGCTTATGAGGAATTATTAGATGGAGCCGGTATATCTATTCCATACAATGGAGACGTTTGGAAACTAGAAGAACCTTCTATTGATGATATATTAGATGCAGTGAATAAAGTCTCAAGAAATTATGAAAACTATAGTTCTACTGCATTAGAAGTTGCTGAGAAATACGATATAAAGAATATGACAAGGGAGTATTTAGAAGCAATCGATAGCTTGTTGATTTAAAGCTCCTATCGCACAAATTCTTTTATTCTCGATCTGGCAGCTAAGAAAGTTGTAGGTATAGCGCAACTCTTCGAAACTAATGCCCCACCTCCAACAAAAGAACCTTTGCAAATACTTACCCTAGGAGTGAAGACTGCATGAACTCCGACAAAAACATCATCACCAATATCGACATAACCCGAAAGCGTGGTGCCTGATGCCAATGTAACTCTTCTTCCTAATTTTGCATTATGCCCTATATGTACATGTGCGTCTGTCGCGCTAAAATCACCAATAACTGTATCCATCCCCATAAAACCTTTATGAATATTATTTAAAGCACCAATCGTTACATCATTACCAATTTTTACTTTTCCATTGTGCTTAATGTATCTTTTTCCATAAATAGTTTCTTTAACTTGAAAACCGTCAGCGCCAATAACTGAGTTAGCTTCGATTGAAGTATTATCTCCAATTTCAACACCTTCTTTCAGGACAACGTTTTCATTAATTTTACAATTTTTTCCTAGAATGACATTTTCCTTTGGTATGTGAGCTGTTGCAGAAATAACACATTCACTTCCGATAGAGGTTTTAAATTTCTTCTGCTCTCTGGCACTAAAAGCATCATATAAAGTCCAGAATGTCATTTCGGCTTTGTCCCTGACTATATAGTCGTGTTTTAGATGTTTTTTTAGTTCTTCCTTAACTATGACCAACCTTATATTTTTTTTACTATTTACTTCTTCTAAATAGGTTTCATCTTCAAGATAGGTAATTAAATTTTTATGAGTATGATTAAGTTGACCAAAGTTATCACACTTAGAAAGAAGACTGATTTCTTTCTTATTAAGCATGAGATCATCACATAAGGTTTTAGAGAAATCCATAAAGTGAGTTTAAGCTTTTAAAATTTAAAGGTAAACACTATCAGTAATGCTAAGAAACTTTTTCTGAGCTATTTAGAGAAAATTAGAATAAAATTCGACGTTCACCCAAAATTTATTCTGAGATATATTAACTAAATGAAACTTCTATCAATAATTGGTACTCGTCCTCAATTAGTAAAAGCCTCTGTATTATCTAAACAATTTCTTCAAGATGGCTTTGATCATCTAACAGTCAATACAGGCCAACATTATGACCCCGAACTTTCCGATATATTTTTGAGCCAGTTATTTGATAAAGGTACTAATTTTCTTAATATTAATATGAAATCTTCTAGTGAAATTGATTTTTACTCTAAAAGCTTCTCTCTCTTGGAGAAAATATATAGCGAAGAAGAACCCGATGTCGTTCTTTGCTATGGAGATACTAATTCATCTGTTTCTGCTGCCTTGGTTGCATCGAAGATGCACATTAAAATCGCACATGTTGAAGCGGGATTGAGGGATTTTTCTGACTTAAGACCTGAAGAAAAAAATAGAATAGTTGTAGATCGTCTATCGAACTACTTATTTTGCCCTACTCCCAGGGCAGTGAAGAATTTAGATAAAGAGTCTAAGTTATTTCCTAGTTCAAAACATTTTTTTACGGGAGATGTTATGAGAGATTTATTTTTGAACATGAAAAGTAAGTTTTCTAAGCCTGATTTTGATATCCCAGAAAATTTCAACCTCCTTACCCTCCATCGACAGGAGAACGTTGATCATAGAGACAGTCTTGAAAATATTGTTAAAGCAATTAATGATATCAATCAAGATACTCCGATAGTTTTTCCGATTCATCCCAGAACAAAAAAAATGTTAGATCTATCAAAACTTAGCTTAAACTGCATCCAAATTCCCCCTCAAGGTTATTTGCAGTTCCAGTGGTTACTGGAAAGGGCAAAAAATATAATAACTGACAGTGGAGGAGTGCAAAAGGAATCCTTTTTCCATGCAAAAAAATGTTTACTTATATACGAAGGTAAAACTGGTTGGAGTGAATTAGAAGAAAAGGGATTTTTTCAAATCACCCCACCTCAATACACATCTATAATTGACGCTTATACTGAGCTTCAAGGTAATCAGCATGTGAACAATAAAGAAGTTGATAGCATTTTTGGTAAGGGCAATGCGTGCGAAGTGATATCTAATTTCTTTATGAACCTCAATGAAAAAAAGTAATGGGAAAAAGAATAGTTCATGTTGTTGATTATTTGATGCCAACCTTAGGCTATCAAGAATTTCTATTACCAAAATGGAATGCAAAGTTCGATCACGAAGTATCAATAGTAACTAGCGATCGCTATTATCCTATTCCTAATTATGATGATACCTGGGGAAAGACTTTAGGAAGTAGGATCTGTGGCTCAGGCCAAGAGGAGCTAGAAAAAGTTAAAATTATCAGATTACCTGTTTTATTCGAATTTAAGGCCAGACCCTTAATTAAGAATTTAATTGAAACTATCCAATCCCTTGATCCTGATTTAGTTTTTATACACGGAACTGGTTCTTTTTCAATATACCAATGTTCATTGGCTTTCAGAAATAGTAAAACTAAGGTTTTTGCTGATAATCACATGATAAAAGAAGTAGTCCAAGAAGGATTCTTACAATCTATTTATTATGTCCTGCATAAGTTTTTGATAAAAAACTTCATATCCAAATATGTAGATTATTTCATAGGTACTTCCCCTTCTTCTTGCAAGTATATGGAAGATTGTGAAGGAGTCCCTGTAAGTAAGATGTCAATATTAGACATAGGTATCGATACAACAATATTCAAACCAGGAAATGAAAAAAAAGAAAATCTCATTCCAATAATTGTACAAAGCGGGAAGTTAACTGAAGAAAAGAAACCTCAATGGTTAAGTGAGGCTGTATTAAAGCTTTTAGATAAAGGTGTGCAATTAAAATTAAAATTTATTGGTAGCTACTCTCCTGAAATTATGACCTCTATTCAAGACAGATTTTCAAAAAAAGGTTATGAAGAAATGTTAATTGTTTCCGATCTCCTTCCTCTTGAGCAACTAGCTAGCGAATTCAGAAAGTCTGATCTTGTTGTTTTCCCAGAAGCTGCCTCTCTAAGCTGTCTTGAAGCAGCTGCATGCAATACTATGGTTATAATGGCTGATTTACCTGCCTCAATGGAAAGAGTCGCAAGAGGAGTGGGGAAGGTATACAGAAGAGGCGATATAGAACATCTTGCTGAAACAATTTTTGAACTTCTTGAAAATAAAGACACTTTAAAGCGCTTGGGTGAAAGTTCAGGAAAAAGTGCAAGGAAGGAGTATTCATATGAGAGCATTACCAAACAATTATTTGAATTGGCAGGATTTAATTAAATGGAAAAAATAGTCGAAAAGATCGATAACAAATCGTTGAGAGTAGGCATTATTGGATTGGGATATGTCGGCATCCCTCTGGCCTCAGAATTTCTAACAAATGGATTTAATGTTTTGGGAGTAGACATCGATCAAGAGAAAATAAATTCATTAAATAATGGACAGAGTTATATTAATCATATCAGCTCTGATTTCTTGAAAGAGCATTTGAATATAAGCTTTAAAGTGACAAGTGATCTCTCTTTGATTAGGTCTGTTGATGTGATAATTTTATGTCTACCCACCCCACTGGATGAAAAAAATAATCCCAACATGGATTATGTATTTGGCACTATCGAGTCCATCTCTCCTTATTTGGTAAAGAATCAAACTTTAGTTTTGGAAAGCACAACATATCCTGGAACTACTAGTGAAGATATTTACCCCATTCTAAAGAATTTAGGATTTAAGGTTGGAGAAGATTTCTTTTTAGTATATTCACCGGAAAGAGAAGATCCAGGTAATAAAGATTTTAAGACAAATGAGATCCCAAAAATTGTTTCTGGGCATACTCCCCAATGTCTTGAGCTAGGCAAGCTAATATATGGGAATATTGTAAATCGTGTTGTAGAAGTTTCTTCAACTCAAACTGCCGAGCTAACAAAATTACTTGAGAATATTCATAGGGCGGTAAATATAGGTTTGGTTAATGAAATGAAAGTAATTTCTGATGGTCTAGGCGTTGATATTTACGAAGTTATTGATGCTGCGGCAACAAAACCTTTTGGATTTACTCCTTATTACCCTGGCCCAGGGATAGGAGGCCACTGTATACCTATAGATCCTTTTTACCTTACATGGAAAGCCAAACAAAAAGGAATTGATACTCAGTTCATTGAACTGGCTGGCTCAATTAATAATCAGATGCCGGTAAGGGTGGTGAATGAGGCCCTGAGACTTCTAAAAAGTAATAATATTAATGAAAAAGAAAGTAAGATCCTCATTCTTGGATTGGCTTACAAGAAAGACGTTGACGATATGAGAGAATCTCCCTCAATCAGGATTATGGAGGAACTTGAAGAAAGAGTTAAAGAAGTAAACTACTCTGACCCCTTTATACCTAAGATGCCTAAAACAAGGAAGTACAATAGAATTAAAGATAGCATAGAACTCAGTAAAGAGAATCTTCAAAGTCACGATCTTGTAATTATAGCTACTGATCACTCACAATTTGATTATTCTTTAATTAAAGAATTTAGTTCTATTGTGTTAGATACAAGAGGTGTTTATAGATCTCTAGATTCAAAAAATATATTTAGGGCTTAGCTATGGTGGATTTTATAGGAATAAAAAAACAAAAAGATAGAATTAGACTGTCTGTTGATGATGGGATCAAAAGAGTTCTAGACCACGGCAAGTTCATAATGGGACCAGAAGTAAACATTTTAGAAGAAGAGTTAATTAAATACGTAGGTGTAAAGAATTGTATTTCTTGTTCTTCAGGTACAGATGCTTTACTTATGTCTTTGATGGCACTTGATATTAAAAGAGGAGATGCTGTTATCACTACTTCCTTTTCATATATTGCTACTGCTGAAGTAGTAGAACTTCTTGGCGCTAAGACATATTTTTGTGACATTAATGAGAAGACTTTTAATATAGATTATGAATGCTTGGATAAAGTCTATGAATTAGCAGTTAGAGATGGCTTTAACCCTAAAGTCATAATAGGCGTTGATATCTTTGGATTACCAGCAAGATATAGATTAATTGAAGAGTTTGCTCAGTCAAAGTCAATGTATGTTTTAGAGGACATGGCTCAGAGCTTTGGTTCTCAGATACGTGATAAGAAGGCCGGTACTTTTGGTGACATTGCAGCTACATCCTTCTTCCCATCTAAACCCTTGGGTTGTTATGGGGACGGGGGCGCCATTTTTACTGATAATAATGAACTTGCGGAAAAGCTAAGATCTATAAGGGTTCATGGTTCTGGCGAGAATAAGTATGATAATGTTAGATTAGGCCTAAATGGCAGGCTAGATACAATCCAAGCCGCAATACTCCTCGAGAAGTTATCCATTTTTGATGATGAATTGATTAAAAGAAAAGAGATTGCAGGTATTTATGAAGAAAATATTTCAAATATTTATAATTTGCAATACATTCCAGAAGGTTATAAATCAGCTTATGCCCTATTTTCCTTGGTTGCAGAAACAGAAAACCTAAGAAAGAGGGTCATGGCTTCTCTTAAGAAAAATGACATACCTGTTATGATTTATTACCCTAAACCACTCCACAAACAAAAAGTTTTTTCTCATTTAGAAAAAGATACTTATCAAGAGGTTAGCGAAAATTTATCTCAAAGAATCTTCTCTATACCGTTTCATCCTTACCTTGATCGGGAGGATCAGTTAAACGTTATTAAGATTTTA
>MDSV01170022.1_pt1 | contig 10885 bp, 10 predicted proteins | sample 810851 | NCBI WGS metagenome assembly MDSV01 (sample SAMN05326640, study PRJNA326480) | marine metagenome | isolation source: seawater | place: Atlantic Ocean: North East | collected 2012 | reverse complement strand
TTTTTCTTCATTTGAAAAGCAAGTATCTTACAATTGTCACAAAAATAAGGCTTATATGTCAAGATGAACTTAATAGCTTCAACATCTACATTTAGTTTTTTTACCTTAATAAGCAGGATACTCGGCTATGTTAGGGATATATTAATTGCAATTTTTTTAGGTACAGGTTTGCTAGCTGATGCGTTTTTTGTTGCATTTAGACTTCCTAACACATTTAGACGATTGTTTGCCGAGGGAGCGTTTAACTCAGCTTTTATACCTAGCTACACTGGTGAGTTAGTTCAAGGAAAAGAGCAAGCTGATGATTTTGCTCAAAATATATTTAATTTACTTGTAATTATTTTATTGTTTTTAGTTTTTTTAGCTGAAGTTTTTATGCCACAGCTAATTTATTTAATAGCTCCTGGATTTTATAAAGATCCAGAAAAGTTAAGCATCGTATTAGACTTAACTAGAATTACTTTCCCATATTTATTTTTTATATGTTTAGCTTCTTTTTTTTCAGCGATATTAAATTCACATAATAAATTTGCAATAGCAGCGGCTACACCTATTATATTAAATATAATTTTAATAGGATCTTTAATTATTTCACAGTGGTTAGATAGTTCAGTGGTAAAAATCTTATCTTATGCTATTTCTATTTCAGGTTTTTTGCAGTTAATAATTTTAATTTTTTTTACTAAAAAATTTTTTAAAATTAAATTTACTCTAAAAATAAAGTTAAATGAAAAGACTAAATTTTTTTTTAAAAAGGTGGTACCTAGCATTTTTTCTTCAGGCGTAACCCAAATTAATATTTTAGTTGGTACTATTATTGCTTCTTTTCATCCTGGTGCGGTTTCTTATTTATATTATGCAGACAGAGTTTATCATATTAATCTTGCGATTGCTGGAATTGGTATAGGAACTGTGATGTTACCCGAACTATCAAAATTTATAAAAAATAATGCTGTTACCGAAGCGATGGATTTGCAGAACAGAGCTATTGAATTTTGCTTATTTTTATCTATACCCGCCGCAGCAGCGTTAGTAATTGGATCGAAAGAAATTATAACTTCATTATTTGGTTATGGTTCTTTTGATATTGATAGTGTTAGTAATACAGCTGCTGCTTTAACTTTTTTTGCATTTGGTGTTCCTGCATTTTCTATGCTAAAAATTCTTTCTAATTTATTTTTTTCTCGCAATGATACTAAAACCCCATTTTATCTGTCGTTGACATCCATAGTTTTAAACATCATCCTTAGCGTATCTTTATTTAATAAAATTGGGTTTATTATAATACCGATAGCAACTTCGATTACTTCCTGGATTAATGTTTTAATGCATTATTATTTTATAAAAAAAAGAAATTTACATACTTTTGATAATGAATTTATTTATAAATTTCCTAGAATAATATTATCTGTGGTTGTAATGGGAGCAGCCCTATATTTTTTGTTAGGCTTTTTCTCTGATAAATTTGATTATAATGAGAGTTGGAAATCTATTTACTTATTTATTATAGTATTAATTAGTTTAATAAGTTATTTTTTAATTTCAAACTTTTCAGGTGCTTTTAAATTTAAAGATATTAAATTAAGATAATTATACATTATGAAAAAAAAAGTTTTTTCTGGGGTACAACCAACTGGAAATTTACATTTAGGCAATTACCTAGGTGCCATAAAAAATTTTGTAGATTTACAAAAAGATTTTGAATGTATTTATTGTGTAGTAGATCTACATGCAATAACAAATCGTCAAGATCCAAAAGAACTAGAGTTAAATGTATTAGAGACTACCGCCAGTTTTATTGCATCAGGATTAAATTCTGAAAAAAATATTATATTTAATCAAGCTAGCGTAGCAGAGCACAGTGAGTTAGCTTGGATATTTAATTGTGTAGCTAGGATTGGATGGATGAATAGAATGACACAGTTTAAAGAAAAAGCTGGTGAAAATAAAGAAAATGCTAGTGTAGGACTTATGGTTTACCCCAATCTAATGGCTGCGGATATACTATTGTATAAAGCCACACATGTCCCTGTAGGAGAAGATCAAAAACAACATTTGGAGTTAACTCGCGATATAGCAAAAAAATTTAATAATGATTTTAATTGTAAAAATTATTTTCCAGTAGTAGAGCCTATCATTCCAAAAGAAGTTTCAAGAGTAATGAGTCTAAGAGATGGTAGAAAAAAAATGAGTAAATCAGAAGACTCAGATTTTTCTAGAATAAATTTAAAAGATAGTAAGGATTTAATTCATCAAAAAATTAAAAAAGCAAAAACTGATACGTCCCCAATACCTAAAGAGATTGAAGGACTCAATAATAGAAATGAAGCATTTAATTTGATATCAATCTACTCATCAATAAATAATATTCCAATAAGTAAAACCTTAGAGGAATTTGGAGGAAAAAATTTTTCAATATTTAAAAATAAATTAGCTGAATCATTAGTAGAAATAGTTTGTCCAATAGGTGACGAAATAAATAAATTATTAAAAGATAAAAGTTATCTACATAACGTTTTAAAAGGTGGCTCTAAAAAAGCAGGTATTATTGCAAATAACAACCTTAAAGAGATTTATGAGATTATAGGACTTACAAAGTATAATTGATGATAAGTCAATATTGATATATTAATAACTCATGATAGTACAAACAGAATATACACCTAATCCAGATACATTGAAGTTTTTACCTGGAAAAAATGTATCCGAAGTAGGTCCATTAGAATTTTCAAAAAATGAAAAAGATATTAAAGTTCCATTAGCTAATAAAATATTATCTCTAAAAGGAATGACAATGGTATTTTTTGGCAAGGACTTTATTACAGTAAAAAAAGAAAAAAATTTAAAATGGGAAGATTTAAAACATGGAATTATTTCAGAAATTAATGAATACTATTCTAAAGGGAATGAAGTAGTAATAAAAAAAGAATTAGATGCTTCTGAAGTAGATTTAAAAAAACCTGAATCAAATGAAGTAGTCGATAAAATTAACGAAGTGTTAGATACAAAAATCAGACCTGCAGTAGCTAGGGACGGTGGCGATATTAAATTTAAATCATTTAAAGATGGGGTAGTTACTGTAGAACTGAGAGGTAGTTGTTCAGGTTGCCCAAGTTCTATAATGACACTTAAGCAAGGAGTTCAAAACTTGCTGTGCCATTATATACCGGAAGTAAAAAGTGTGGAGGCAAGCTAAAATTGTCAAAAAAAATAGAAAAATTATTTAAATCTTATCGCGAACAATTGCTGCATCTAGCAAAGCTATATGGGGTAGTTGAAATTAAAAGTTATGCAAGAAGTGCAAAAAGATTAACAATTTCGCAACTTGAGCTTTTACTAATTAAAAACCATATTAAACTACCAGTTAACAGATCAAGTGATAAAGCTATCGCGAAAAAAGAATTACGCGACAATACTATAACAAATATTTATTTATCATTTTTTATTCTATTTATTATAGCTTCATTAATTGTAGTTAGACCTTATATTAAAACAGTAGTTAATGAGGTTAAATTTACTTATGTTGCTGAAGAATATAAAACAAAAAAAATTATAAAAAAAAAAGAAAAATTAAAAAAAAAATCTACAAAGGATGAAAAAGTAAACCCTGAGTTTGTTCAGGAGCATGATAATACTATAAGTTTAAATGCAGAAACAACATTAAATCTTTTTAACGACTTAAACTATGATCTTAAGAGTGTAAGAGCTGGCCAAAAAGTTAAACCTATATATCTTACTAAATTGCCAAAAGATTTAAAAAACCTTGGAAACACAAAAGATAAAAGAGATTTATTTATTAAAATTATCCTACCTCTAATACTAGATGAAAATAAAAAAATTACTGAGGATAGAGAAAAACTTTTTAAACTTTTAAATAAAAATTTCAACAGTGTAGGCGAGAGAGTCTGGCTTAAAAGAAGATTTAAAGAATATAAGATTGACGACGGTGATCTTGCTAAGCTAAAAATGCGAATGGATATAGTCCCTGTTTCTATTGCTTTAGCCCAGGCCGCAAATGAAAGTGGCTGGGGAACATCTAGATTTGCCTTAGAGGGCAATGCACTTTTTGGTCAATGGACTTGGAGTAAAAAAGGTATTGAACCAGAAGATAAAGACGCCAATCAAACTCATAAAGTACTTCAGTTTCAAGTTCTTAAGGCTTCAGTTAGAGCATATAAAAATAATTTAAATACGCATAATGCTTATAAAGAATTTAGAAGTCAAAGAGCTCAAATAAGAGAGCGTGGTGAAAATATCCAAGGTTTAAAACTAGTAAAATATTTGAAAAATTATGCAGCAATAGGAGAAAAGTATGTCGAAATTCTTGAGAGCATTATCGTAAAAAACTCACTCACTGATTTTGATAAAGCTGATTTATTACCTACAAATTTAAAAAAAGGTGTAGCTTTATAATTTGCTTTTAATATTAATAATCTGCAATAACGTATTGTATACCAAGCCATCTCCAATTTTTACTTTCATGCCAAAGCGAACAATTGATTCTACCTCTTTCACTTTTAAATTTATCTTTTAATAAAATTGTAATTTCATTGGCTGAAGAAAATTCAATATCCGATTTTCTCCAAATGTTACCTTCATTAGAATAACAATTAATATTTTTAAAATTAATTAAATTATTAAAAAATTTAATTTTAACAACAGGTGGATTTTCATTATTTAGAAGATATCTATTTTCTGGCGTGATACTCTCAAAAGGAAAAGGAAGAGTTCTAATGATAGACTTAAATCTTTCTAATTCACCATACTTTTCATTAATAGGAAATCTAGGCAGCTCTAAAAAATCTTTAGTAATGTCAATCACTCCCGAATGTTGACCAAATGCAAAATTAAAACCTAAATCAGAAATAATTTTTTTTAAATTAGAACTATACTCACCAAAAGGGTAAGAAAAAATTTTAGGAGAATATCCTAGTCGGTTTTCAAATATTTCTATTGATTTATTGATGTCAGATAAAATTTCTGAATCTTTCCAATCAATTAAATATTCGTGTGAATGACTATGATTTCCTATAGTTGCCCATTCATGGGATCCAACTTCTATAATTTGTTCCCAGCTCATATATCCATACTTACCAACCTCTCTTGTGCTTACAAATAGTATAAAGGGGATTTTATTTTTTTTGAGTATAGGCCAAGCATGTTCGTAAAAGGACAAAAATGCATCATCTATTGTTAAAAGTAAATATTTATTATCAATTTTAGTTCGGATTTTTTTTTCAAAATCTTTAAAAGAAATAAATTCAATTTTAGAATCTTTAATTTCTTTCAAATGACTTAAAAATATTTCTTTTTTTATATTAGTAGATGGATATTTATTTTCTTCGAATCTGTGATACATTATGGACGTAATTCCAGCTTCAGTATTTATGTCTTTTATTTCTGAACCAAAAGATTTACTTTGTGACAAAAATAGTAGTATCAATGAAGTTATTATGAATTTTTTATCTATAGATTGTAGCACTGATTCAAGTTCATTATTTATAAAATATGAAAATAATGCATTTAGCAAAATTTTGCAAAGTGTTAAATCAAGTAATGATTTATTAATGCACGAAATTTTAGACTTCTTTAGTAAAAATAAACTTAAATTTGATGATATTGATCAAATTTTCGTTAATCAGGGCCCAGGAAATTTTTCGAACTTAAGAACATCTTTGTCGATCGCAAAAGGAGTCAGTATATCTAAGAACTTAAATCTATATGGTTATAATACATTTTTATGGTCTTGCACTAAGGTTGCTAGAAAAAAAAATTTTATTTTTAGTATTATAGAATTTAGAAAAAATTATTTTGTCCAAAAATTTGATAAAAATCTAAATATTGCTGGTGGCATTCAAAAAGTTACAAAAGAGACAATAGTTACTAATTATTATAATGAAATTAAGGTGATACCGAAAATAATGGCAAAGAACTTTGACAAAGATATACTGAGTCTTAATAATTTAACTATCGCAGATTTAGATCATAATGAGCTTGAATCCCTTAAATTAAAAGGTTTATTAGATAAAGATTTGATTAAACCACTATATTTAAGCTAAAATATTTTTGTAAATATGTTTTTAGCTGTATTATAAAATAAATATGAGTAATGAAATAGAAAATAAATGCTTGCAAAAGGGCGTAAGGCTCACAGATCAAAGAAAAATTGTAGCTAAAGTTATGTCCGAGTCAGGTGATCACCCTGATGTTGATGAACTTCATAAGCGAGTAAATAAAATTGATACAAAAATTAGTATTGCAACAGTTTATAGAACAGTAAAACTATTTGAAGAAGCAGGGATTGTTTCTAAACATGATTTTAAAGGTAACAAAGCTAGGTATGAGCAGGCTCCAAATGAACATCATGATCATTTAATAGATATAAATACAGGCGAAATCACAGAATTTGTTAATGAAGAAATTGAAAAACTTCAGAAAAAAGTTGCAGAAAAACTTGGTTATAAATTAGTTGACCATAGACTAGAACTATATGGATCAAAAATTAAAAAATAGAAACTTTGCCTAAAAAAATTTATATCAAAACTTTTGGGTGTCAGATGAACGAATATGATTCAAATCGTATTTACGATTTAACTTCCAAGATTGGCTTTCAAAAGACTACTATAAAAAAAGAAGCTGACTGTTTTTTATTAAATACTTGCCATATAAGAGAAAAAGCAACTGAAAAAGTGTACCATGAGATTGGAAGAGTTAAAAAAGAGTTTAGAGGATTAAAAAAACCTTTAGTTGTCATTTCTGGTTGTGTTGCGCAAGCTGAATCTGAAGAAATGATTAAGAGAGAACCATACATTGATATGGTAATTGGGCCACAATCATATCACAGGATTGGAAAACTAATTTCTGAGTATGAAGTAAAGAGAAAAAGAGTTAATGCAACAGAATTTGATGTAGTTAAAAAATTCGACAACTTAACAAAAGTTGAAAATTTACAAAATAATATTTCAGCTTATTTAACAATCCAAGAAGGTTGTGATAAATTTTGTCATTTTTGTGTTGTGCCATACACGAGAGGTCCAGAATATTCAAGACCTTTTAACCAAATTATTAATGAAGCAAATTCATTAATTAATAATGGCGCAAGAGAAATTATTTTACTTGGTCAAAATGTAAATGCATATAATTTTTCACATGCAAGTAAAAATTATAAACTTTCATCGTTAATTTTAGAATTAAATAAAATAAAAAAACTAAAAAGGATCAGATACATGACCTCTCATCCAAAAGATATGACCGAAGATTTAATTAATTGTTATAAAAAATGCGAAAAATTGATGCCTTTTTTACATTTGCCAATTCAAAGTGGATCAGATGTAATTTTAAAATCTATGAATAGAAAGCATGATTCAAAATATTATTTATCAATAATTAAAAAGTTAAAAGATATCAATAAAGAAATTCAGTTTTCAAGCGATTTTATAATAGGTTATCCCGGTGAAACAGAAAATGACTTCAAAGAAACGTTAAATATTATAGATAAAGTAGGTTTTTTTAACTCATATTCGTTTACCTATAGTCCAAGACCAGGAACACCGGCAGCAGAAAAAAATATAAATGACATTTTTGAAAGCAAATTAAGACTTAAAATTACACAAGATATTTTAAAAAAAATACAGCTTAAAAATAACAAAATCTATCTTAATAAAGAAGTAGAAGTTTTAGTTGAAAATAAATTATATGGAGGAGAAAAATATTTTGGTAGAACTAAGTTTATGACACCTGTGAAATTTGATTCAAATAATTGTCAACTTGGGGAATTAGTTAATGTAAAAATTACGTCATTTAATCAAAATGGTTTGTTTGGTACGTATCAAAATAATAAAACGAAAGCAGCATAAAATTAGTGAAAATAAATCAAAAAAATAATAACAAAAAAGAATTTTCAATACTTTATGGTGAAGACAATTCAATAAGTATTAATGTGTTTAATAATGAAGTTTTAATGGAGGTTGTTGGATCTTTTGACAAAAATCTTAAAGAGTTAGAAAAAATTAGTGGATCTAAAATATTTTTTAGGGGCAATTCTATTACTATAAAAGGCAAAAAGCACGAAAATGAGAAAGTCAAAGATGCAATTCAGTATTTAATTGAAAGATTTAGATTTGATAAAAAAATAGATAGCAATGATATAATTACTTCTTTAAATAAAGATATGGTTAAAGATATAAAAAATACAAATACTATTCAATCTTTGGACGAAGTAATTAAAACTCCTAAAAGATCAGTTATACCTAGATCTAAAAAACAGAAGGATTATGTTAAAGCTCTTAAATCAAACCAAATAATAATGTCATTAGGCCCAGCTGGTACGGGTAAAACTTATTTAGCAGTAGCAGTGGCCTTGACTATGTTGTTAGAAAAAAAAGTTGAAAAAATTATTTTATCTAGACCAGCAGTAGAAGCTGGCGAAAGATTAGGTTTTTTACCAGGAGATATGAAAGAAAAAATAGATCCTTATCTAAGACCTTTATATGATTCTTTACATGATTTGATAGATTATGAAAAAATCCAAAGAAAAATAGAAAATGGAGAAATTGAAATTGCTCCACTAGCTTTTATGAGAGGAAGAACATTAAAAAATTCTTTCGCTATTCTTGATGAAGCACAAAACGCAACTGACACGCAAATTAAAATGTTTTTAACTAGGATTGGTGAAAATTCAAAACTTGTAGTAAATGGTGATCCATCCCAAATTGATCTTCCAAACAAAAATCAATCTGGTCTAACTAAATCACAGTCAATTTTAAAAAATATTAAAGAAATATCAGTTATTAACTTCGATCATAATGATGTGATTAGGCATCCTTTGGTAACAAAAATTGTAGAAGCGTATCAAAAGAATCCCAATGATAAAGGTTAACGTCGAGATAGACAATAAGGGTTGGTTTACTCAGATAAAGTACCCAAAAAGATATTTCAATGCAAAGGTAAAAAAAATATCTAAAATAATTAAATTTTTTAAAAATAGAAATATAACATTTACTATATTATTAACCAATTCTTTAAATATGAAAAAGTTAAATAAAAAATTTAAAGGCAAAAATAAGCCAACTGACGTTTTATCATTTCCATCATTTTTATTAAAAAATTTAAAATTAATAACTAAAAAAAAAGCTTATATTGGCGATATAGCTATTTCATATGAAATTATCTTATCTAGGTCAAAAAAGAAAAGTTTTTTAGCAGAGTTTGATAAAGTTTGGATTCATGGGTTGTTACACTTAGTAGGTTATAATCATATTAAAAAATTAGATTATTACAAAATGGATAAAGCTGAAAAGAAAATTTTGAGTTTAATTTGAACGCATTGTTAAATAATAAAATTTTAGTCGTATTTTTTATTCCATTTTTACTGGGGGCAATTACAATACTTGGATTTGCACCATACAACTTAACTTTTGTAAATTTTCTTACCTTTCCAGTTTTATTGTTTTTAGTATATTTAATTAGGAAAAGAACTGAGTCTAAATATAGATCAAAAAAATCAAACAAATATTTTTTTTATTTGGGATTGGCTTTTGGCTTTGGTTATTTCTTATTTGGCAATTATTGGATTGTCATTTCTTTAACACACGATGAAATATTTTCAGATTTAATCCCATTTGCACTTATAATTATTCCCTTATTTTTATCGATATTTTTTGGTTTATCAATTTTAATAGTTGGTAATTTTGCTGAAAAAAAGATTTCTTTTATTTTAATTTTTTCTACAATCTTTTCTATATTTGAGTTTTTAAGAGGAAATATATTAACTGGTTTTCCATGGAACTTAATATCATACACCTGGTCTTGGTCGCCAGAGATAATACAAATTTTATCAATTATAGGAACATATTCATTAAGCTTAATTAGCATTACTTTATTTTGTTTACCTTTTTTATTTTTTCAAAAAAATATAGTAAAAAAAAATGTAGTATTTCTTTCAATTTTCTTATTTATTTTTCTAGCTAATTATATTTTTGGAATTTACAAATTTAACAATGATGCAAACAAATATACATTTGCAAAAGATATTAATATTAAAATTGTTTCGCCCAACTTTTTATTGAAAGATTATAATTCAAAAAATGAAATTTCTATATTAGAAAGATTAATAAAAATTAGTGATCCAAAGAAAAAAGAAAAAACACTATTTATTTGGCCAGAGGGAATATTTTATGAGTCTTATATAAAGGATATTAAAAAATATAAAAATTTATTTGAAGGCAAATTTTCTGAAAACCACTTAATCATTTTGGGGGCAAATAACATTAGCAGTACAAATAATATCAATGAAAAAAAATATTATAATAGTATGGTTGTTTTAGATCACCAATTAGAAGTTTTATCATTTTATAATAAAATTAATCTTGTGCCATTTGGTGAGTTTCTTCCTTTTGAAAATTTATTTTCTAAAATAGGCATCAAAAAAATTACAAGAGGTTTTAATTCTTTTTCTTCTGGTAATGAAAGAAGAATTTTGAATTTAACTAGTAAATTTGAAAGAAAATTAGTATTACCTTTAATTTGTTATGAGATTATATATACAGGAAAAATCAAAAAAAAAAATCAATATCCAGATTTGATTGTAAATATTTCAGAAGATGGCTGGTTTGGAGAATCAATTGGTCCTTACCAACATTTTTCAAAAGCAGTATATCGAGCAGTTGAAGAAGGTGTTTTTATAGCTAGATCAGCAAATAAAGGAATTTCTGCATTTATCTCTCCTAATGGGTACGTCATTAAATCACTTAATACGAGAGAGTCGGGTAACATAGAGTTAAAATTCCCTGATTTTTATAGAATAACTTTTTTTTCAAAATATGGAAATAAAATATTTTATTTAATAATTTTTTTGTATATGTTTCTAATTTTAATTTTAAGAAAA
>MDSV01113948.1_pt1 | contig 10885 bp, 7 predicted proteins | sample 810851 | NCBI WGS metagenome assembly MDSV01 (sample SAMN05326640, study PRJNA326480) | marine metagenome | isolation source: seawater | place: Atlantic Ocean: North East | collected 2012 | reverse complement strand
TTTCAAATAGACCCTTATCCCTTGATAAGATATTTAAACCATCTGCATCAACTACAATTGGATAATGCACCTCACTAATTATCTTTTTAAAATTTTCAATTACTTGTTTCGAAGTTCCAAGACCTGGTCCAATTCCAATAACTTTGTATTTTTTTATTTCAGAGCTAATCGAAAAATTGCCTTTAGTGATTATGTCAGATGTCATTGCTTCGGGGAGCGATTTGTAAATAATTTCTTTCGTTTTTTCATCACATAAAAAAGTAAGTAATCCAGCCCCACTTCTAAATAAAGACTTACCACATAATATAGAGGCCCCATATTTACCCTCACATCCTGTAAATAAAAGTGCATGCCCACAGTTGCCTTTGTGTGTTATTTTTTTCCTAGGCCTATATATTTTGGCAATCATATTTATATCAATTAACTCACCAACTCCCTCCATTCTTTTGTATTCAAAATTATCTAAACCAATATCCAAGATTTCTACATTTTTAATTTTGTCTAAGTATTCACTGAAAAAAAAAGTAAGTTTTGGAGCATGAAAGGTCAAAACCATATCTGGGATGATATGATTTGAGGAGAAATATGTATCTGCTGAAATACCAGATGGAGTGTCAATTGAAATTATTTTTTTTTTAAGTGAATTAACAATATTTATGAGTTTTAAATACTTGCCAGTGATTTCTCTGTTAAGGCCTACACCAAAAATACAGTCAATAATTACACCTGAAAAATCAATTAATCTTAAGTTATCAAAATCTATTTTTTCTAAATTTAGCCCATTACTTTTTGCATATTTGAATTGATGATTGAATTCAGGAGATCCAACTACATTTATATAGTATACCTGAACTTTATAATTCTTTGTCATCAATTTACAGGAAAGTAAGATTCCATCTGCTCCATTATTTCCATTTCCACAAATAATTGAAAATTTTTGATTTTTTTTATAATTATTTAGTATCCATTTTTCCACTGCTAGAACTGCATCAGACATTAAATCAAGTGATGTTATATTCTTATTTTCTGTTGTTTTGCTATCGAGTTCTTTGATTTCAGAACAGCTTAAAAGTTTTGTCATAGCATTCAATGTTTAATATAGAAGATGAACTTTTTCTTTATTTCTCCAACCGCTTTGAGAAGAGTATTTAGTAAAAAATATTTTTAAATCACTTTGTGATGCATAATTTACAAAGTAAATTTTCTTGTCTGCCTGAGATTGGTATTTTACGAAAAACCATTTACCCTCGTTTTTAATAGCCTGGGATTGATATTTAACTTTAAATACGTTAAGGTCTGCCCGAGAGGAGTATTTGGTGACAAATACTTTAATATCTGCCTGTGAGGAATATTTTACTGAAAATATTTTCTGTGAAAAAACACAAAATGGAGTAAGAAATAAAAAGGCTATAAGTATTCTCATCATTTTAAATATAACATCAAATATAGTATTCACATTATGAACTCATTATTTTAATATTTGATTTTTAATTTATTTATATTTCAAATTTTGATCATTTTCGATCATTTTTGATCATTTTTTGATAATTTTGATCATTTTTTGATCATTTTTTGATCATTTTTGATCATTTTTGATCATTTTTTGATGATTTTAAATCTATTTGTAAATTTTTTTTAATCTGTTTCCAAACATCTTATAAAGATTTGATCTTGATATATTTTTAGTAATCGCAATGTATTTTTTCAGCTTTCAATTTTATTTTAAATCATTTTTTGATTGTTTTTGATCATTTTTTGACTGTTTTTGATCATTTTTGATCATTTTATGTCCATTTTTGATCATTTTTTACATTTTATACTTATAAAAACAAACTAAAAAACATATCTGTATAAAACTATTATATTGTAGGATATTATTTAATCAAATCTTGATATGAGTAAAGTTTTGATTGAGAAGGCAAAAAAAATACTTCTTAACAATCATCAACAAGGAGGATTTACAATCCCAACTGAAAAATTATATCCATTTCAATGGATGTGGGATTCTGGATTTATAGCATTAGGGTTTGCCCACTTTGATCTTGAAAAAGCCAAAAGTGAAATTAACAACATACTAAGTGCTCAATGGGGAAATGGTTTCATACCTCACATTGTTTTTCATACTAAAGCAGATACATATTTCCCCGGACCAGATTTTTTTCAATCCGAACTTAGTAAATTTTCATCAAAAAAATTTAAAACTTCTGGAATTACCCAACCACCTGTTTTTGGATTTGTTTTGGAAAAGATTTATGAAATTGTAAATGATAAAAAAGATTTTTTAAAATTTATAAAAACCCAAATCGACAAAGTATACTTAAATCATGTTTATTTTTATGAAAATAGAGATGTAAACAATGAGGGACTTGTGTATATATATCATAATTGGGAATCTGGTACAGATAATTCTCCTTTGTGGGACAGTATTTGGGAAACCATGAGTCCACCAGATTATAAATTTGAAAGAAAAGACACAAATCACGTTGATTCTTCACAACGTCCAACCAAAAGAGAATATGATCATTATATTCACATTCTTGAGATTGCAAAAAAATATAAATACAATGACAAGAAAATTGCAAAATTTTCTCCATTTTTAGTTCAAGATCCTTTGTTTAACTCTATACTTTTCAAATCAAATCAATCACTAATTAATCTATATTCACTTATTGGGGGAGAAGAAAAGAAAATTAAATATTTAGAAAATAAACAGAGGCTGGGGGTAAACTCCTTAAATAAAAAATTATTCGATTTAGATTTGGGAGCCTATGTTTATTATGATTTAAGAAATAATAAAAAGTTAAAAGGGATCTCATCTTCGTCTTTTTCCCCTCTTTTTTGTGGGTCACCAGATGAAAAAATAGCTAAGCAACTAGGAAAAACATTCAATGAAAAATTTAACAAAGGTGATAAATACACATGTTCTTCTTTTGACACCTCTAGCGAAAAATTTAACCCTAAAAAATATTGGAGAGGTCCAGTTTGGATAAATTTAAATTGGATCTTATTTCATGGGTTCAATGAATATGGGCTTTTTGATATATCTAAAAAAATAAAAAAAGATTCAATAGATTTAATTGAGAATGAGGGGTTTTATGAGTATTTTGACCCTTTAAATAAAAGTGATAAAATTAAAAAAAGAGCATGTGGAAGTAATAACTTTTCTTGGTCTGCAGCTCTTTATATAGATTTCTATAATAGGTGAAGGAAGAATTAAATTTTTATAAAAATGACATTTATTGATTATATAATTATTTCCCTATATCTAATTTCATTTTTAGCAATTGGATTTTTGTTTAAAGAAAATAAAACCTCCAAAGATTATTTTTTAGGGGGAAGGTCAGTAGGTTGGGGACCACTTACATTATCAACTATGGCAACACAACTCTCTGCAATTAGTTTTATTTCGGCACCTGCCTTTGTAGGATTAAAAAATGGAGGAGGAATGCAATGGTTAACTTTTGAATTTGGTGTTCCCCTCGCAATGGCATTTTTGATGATAGCAATTGTTCCTACATTGTATAAATCTGGAGTTGTAAGTGTTTATGAATATTTAGAAAATAGATTTGATGCGTCTTCAAGATTATTGATAAGTTTTGTTTTTCAAATAAGCCGGTCTGTAGCAACTGGGGTGATGATTTACACTATGGCACTTATTTTACAAGCTACCGTTGGTATTGATTATTGGTTGTCAATACTTCTGATAGGAGTAATCACTCTAATATATTCATTCCAAGGGGGTATGAAAGCAGTAATATGGGGTGACGTAATTCAAATGATAATTTTGTTTTTAGGAATAGTAATTTGTCTTTTTTTTGGGTTGAGTGAATTGGGAGGAATAGAAAAATTCATTGAACTTGTAGACAAAGAAAGATTAGAAGTAGTAAATTTTGACAAGTTAGGGTTTAGCAATGCCTCAAAAAATGATGAATTTGGATTTTGGCCAATGCTAATTGGTGGATTTTTTCTGTACGCATCATATTACGGAACAGATCAAACACAATCACAAAGATTATTGTCCTCAAAAAATATGGATACTATAAAAAAACTCCTATTTGCTAACGCTATATTTAGATTTCCAATCACATTGACATATTGTATCATGGGTTTGGTACTTGGAACCCTTTTTTATCAAGACCCTTCCTTTCAAGAAATGATAGAGTCTGTATATTCTGCAAATTTAGGCTCATTAGAGGGTAAAAGAGCGGACTTAATGGTCCCAGTTTTTATTATTCATTATTTACCATCCGGAGTTATTGGGATTTTAATTGTTGCAATTATGTCTGCTGCCATGTCGTCTTTGAGTTCAACAATAAATTCCTTGTCGGCAGTCACAATGGAAGATTTTGTTAAAAGGTTTGGCACAAATATTTCAGACAAAAAATATGTTTATTTGTCCAGAATTATTTCTGTTTTTTGGGGTCTCTTATGCCTTTTTATAGCATTCTTTACAGGAAAGATTGAAGGAACTGTTATTGAAGTTATAAATAAAATAGGATCAGTATTTTATGGACCTATTATAGGAACTTTTGTTTTAGCTATAATGACAAAAAAAGCAAGTACTATAGGAGCAAATATTGGAATTTTGACCGGTGTTTTTTTTAATATTTTCTTGTGGCTTTGTGTACCAAGTATTTTTTGGTTTTGGTGGAATGCTATTGGGTTTTTGATAACTTTTTCAGTTGGATTGGTTGTCAGCAATTTATTAAGAAATAAAGTGAGTCAAACTTACGAAATTAAATATTTTGCAGAGTTTAAAGATATTCTAAAATTAATTTTATACTTCTTAATTATTTTATCAATAAGTTTAATTTTACCTAATATTTTCAATCTTTAAAAGAATATGAGAGTTTCAATTTGTAGGAAAGGACATTTTAATGCAGCACACAGACTTTATAACAAGGATTGGACCAAAGAAAAGAACAAAAAGGTTTTTGGAATCTGTAGTAACGAAAATTTTCATGGACACAATTATGAACTCACTGTAAAAATTCATGGTGAATTAGATAAGGAAACTGGGATGGTTTTCGAGCTTAAAAGAATGAAGGATATTATAAAAAAAGAGGTAGAGGATGTTCTAGATCACAAAAATTTAAATTTGGACATACCATATTTTAAAAATGTGGTCCCAACTACTGAAAATCTCGCGATTTTTATATGGAAAAAGCTATATGATGCCTTTAAAATTGATTGTAAATTGACAGTTATTTTGTATGAAACGCCTAGAAATTTTGTTGAGTTTTCTGGCTAAAATTTATTTCAAATATTTTTAAGGTTTATTATTGGGTTTTTTATCAGAAATCAACAAGCTTGAAAATGCATTAATGATTGGCGTTTAGATTTTAGCTCAATTCATAATCTTTTAGGATAGAACCTTCTGAAAGAAGTGTCTATAAATTATACAGAGTGAAATTGAACTAGTTTATAGCTTTGAACTCTTTATTGATTAATAAAACAACCTCTTCTAAAGATCGCAAATAGTTTTCAAGATCTATAATTCTTTGAGACAATTGATTTCTTCTTCTTTTTAAAGAGTTTTTTAATTTTTGATTTTTAAGGGTATTAAAAATTTGAGATATTTTTACATCCTTATTAAATTCATTTTCTTTTTCATCAAACCATTTCAAAATGTCTTGGGCAAGAACACCAGTAATTTTATGCATTCCGCTTATTCTCTCTTCTTGATTTGTGTATATGGATTCTATTTTTTTTCTCAAAATTTTATTTTTAATTTCAAGCAATTTGCCAGAATATAGCATAGATTGAAAAAAAACGTCTTCTGGTTCCCAAGCATTTGTCCATATAAAAACATTATAATTTTCGTTTTCATATTTTTTTATGTATTCAATCTTTCCGTCTACAACAATTGAATGCATATATGGTTTTTCAGAATGAATTTTTAGAACTTGGGAAAATGTTATTTTATTAAAATTATCAACCATTTTGGAAGTTAAATGAAACATATTTTTAACCTGCTTGATATGTTCTTTAGTATATGTTATGTTTGAGTTTATTTCGTCTCCAAGGGTAGTTACTGCTTCATTTAAAACTTCTTGCTCATCACTTAACTCCCTCATATTGTCTACGGATAAAGAAGCTAAAATACTTATGAATATGACTACACCTTCAATAAATAATTTTCTCATTAGCTATAGATGGTAATTAGGCTTTATCTCCTCGAATTCAATTTTGCTAGGAGCCTAAGAATTTCTAGATATAGCCAAATCAAAGTGACTAAAAGACCAAATGCACCATACCACTCCATATATTTTGGGGCCCCATTTTCAGCACCTTCTTCAATAAAATCAAAGTCTAGTACTAAATTAAGTGCAGCAATTATAACAACTACTATGCTGAAACCTATGCTAAGTGGAGAAGCGTTATCAATTTGCATTATTCCCATAGATGAACCAAAGAATCCCATTATAAAATTTACAAAATAAACTAGTGCAATTCCTCCAGTTGCCGCAAAAATACCGAGTTTAAAATTTTCAGTCGGTTTAATTACTCCTGACCTATATGCTGTAAGTAAGGCAAGAAGAATTCCTACTGTTAAAAAAATCGCATTTGTAACAATACCATCATAAAGAGAATTATACATAAATGAGACACCTCCAAGAAGTGCGCCTTCTAAAATGGCGTAAATAGGGACTGTAATTGGAGCCCACTGTTTTTTAAAAACGGTAACTATAGCAATTATAAAACCACCAATACCACAAGCAAAAATGATAGCTGGACTAATTGGATTGAAGGTTAAATATCCTGTACCAATTAGAAGAAATAAACTTAACGCTGTTTTATTAACTGTTCCTTCAATAGTCATCTGACCAGAAGTTGAAGAAACGGTGTTAAAGGTTTCTTTTGTTAGTACTGGGTTTCCAGATCGTAATGATAAGTGACTTCTCATTTCTTATTTTTTTTCAAATATCAAAAGTTTTAAAAAATTTCATTTATAAAAATTTGTTAAATTTTTCAACCAAAACTAATACAGAATTTGGGGCAAAGACGATAATTTTCTATTTAGATTCAATAGCTCACTTTCGTTGGAAAGTATAGTTTCTTCTTGTTCATCTACCTCTTTAATTAAACTTGCAATTCTCTCAATTTGAGGAGCAGTAGGAGGATTTGTAGTATTATCTATAGCACTCATTAATGAACGGATTTCTTCTCGCAACCTTGGTTTTTGTCTGTAAGTCATGGAAGGAGGTGGACGCATTAAAAATTCGAATTTATGTTCTACAATTTTCTTGTGAATTTTCTTTGCATCATTTGTGTCTTGTGAAGAGTCATTATTTAATTTTTTAATAAGGTCTTCGAGTTGATCAGCTGAAAAGGAAACCTTGTCAATTAGTTTATGAGTTTTGCTTAATAAATCGCGAAGGGTAAGTAGAGCCTTCAATTTTTTCCTATAGTCATCGGTAGGCATTTTAATTCTGTTGTCCCCTACAACAGTAATTTTTTCTTCTAATTTTAAACCTTCATAATTAATCCTAGCGGTATATTCACCAGGTACAACTTTCGGTCTTATTTCATTAGAACTAAATCCCTCTTCAATTTTATTTTCTAGGGTTACAGCAGCATCGTACCCGAGATCCCAAATAACCCTATTTACACCCTTTTTAGCATCTTTCATCTCAAGTGAGGTTACTAAAGAGCCCTTTTTATCAAATATATCAATATTCACTGGGGAGTTTGCATCTTTCTGAAGGCTAAAGTTAATATAAGTCCCATATTCTGGATTTTTAGCAGCATAAGTTCTATCACCCAAATTTTCTATTCTCCAATACATATTCCATAGAGTTCCCTCTCTAATTGGAAACAAATGAATTGGTTTTCCTATTGAATTTTTTAGCTCTTCAATTGGATGAATATCGTCAAGAATAAAAACTCCTCTCCCGTGTGTAGCGACAATTAAGTCACGATCTCTTGCTTGAATTCGTAAATCCCTAACCGAGACATTGGGAAGATTATTATTTATTTTCTCCCAACTCTTACCCATGTTCCAACTAGCAAAAATACCATGTTCCATACCGGCAAAAAGAAGATTTGGATTATGTGGATCTTGTCTAACAACTTTAACATAGTCATCTGATGGAAGATTTGAAGTAATTTTCCTCCATGATTTTCCAAAATCTTCAGTCATAAAGATATAAGGTCTAAAGTCATTCATTCGATGCTGGTCAATAACTATGATGGCAGTGCCAGCATTATGTTCAGAAGCGTGTATTTTTGAAATCCAGGAATATTCAGGCAATCCTTTTATCCTATTTTTTAGGTTAGACCAATTTTTTCCACCATCTAAAGTAACTTGGATATTTCCGTCATCAGTTCCGGCCCATATAACTCCTTTTTGAATCGGAGATTCAGCTAGGTACAGAATTGTACAATGAAATTCAGCAGCAGTGTTATCCTGATAAATTGTTCCACCAGAACTTCTCTGTTTACTTTTGTCATTTGTTGTTAAATCCGGACTAATTACTTCCCAACTTTTCCCTCTATTATTTGATTTAAATACAACATTTCCACCAACATACACAGTCTCTGGGTCATGAGGTGATATCATAATTGGAGAATCCCAGTTAAATCTATACTTATGTTTTTCTATCGCGTCTCCTGCACTTCCAACGATTTTTGGATAGGGATGAATTGTCTGTACATTTCCATATCTACTATCTACTAAAAAAGGGACCCCTCCTTGAAGATTTGTGTAAACAAAATGTTCCTCACCAGGAATCGGTACCGCAAAGTACCCATCACCATATGCAAGTCCTTTCCAATGGCGTTTTAAAATTCCTGCTCCATATAGGGAGTTACTAGGTCCTACCCAAGTTCCGTTGTCTTGAAGACCACCATAAATATTGTAAGGCTTTTTATTGTCTATTTCCATCTGATAAAATTGAGATAACTCAATATTATTAATTATTTCCCAGCTATCTCCTCCGTCGAATGAACGTTGAAACCCTCCATCACTTCCGTTAAGGATATACTTTGAATTAGTTGGATCAATCCATAGTGCCTGATGGTCACCATGTACTGTTTTAGCAATTTGCTCCCATGTATTACCACTATCCTTTGAACGACTTAATCTACCTGAAATTGAGAAAAGTACATTAGGTTGATTAGGATCAACTCTGACATCACTATAGTAGAAAGGACGAAAATTAATATTAGGATCATCATTAACCATTTCCCAACTCTCACCTCTATCTTCTGATTTAAATGCCGTTCCACCACCTTCAAATTCCGTCATTAAGTAAATAATGTTCGGTTCACTTTGTGCAATGTGAACACCTGGTCGAGCCATATCCTTATCAGGAAGACCATTCATAATTTTTTTCCAAGTTTCACCACCATCCATTGTTCTGTATAGTGCTGTGTTTTTACCCCCATCATCAAATCTCCACGGCTTTCTTCTAAATGTCCACATTCCAGCATACATAATTCGTGAGTTATTATCCTCCATTGCTATGTCTGCACAACCAGTATTCTCATCTATATAAAGTATTTTTTTCCATGTTTTCCCCCCATCTATTGTTTTAAAGACACCTCTTTCTTTATTTGGACCCCATTCTTTTCCAAGTGCACATACACATGCAATGTTAGGATTCTTTGGATCAACAACTATTCGCTTTATTCTTTCCGTATTTTTTAAACCGAGATGCTTCCATGACATACCTCCGTCAATAGACTTATATACTCCCCAACCATATCCAACACTGTTTCTTGGGTCTCCCTCACCAGTACCAACCCAAAGAATATTATTATCTGAAGGAGCAATGGTTAGTGAACCGATTGAATATGCTCTTTGGTTTTCAAAAATAGGGTTAAAGCTTACTCCACCGTTTGTTGTTTTAAATATACCTCCATCGGCACCACTAACGTAAAAAGTAGATGGATCACCAGGAACTCCATCTATATCGGTTACTCTTCCGCCCATATTAGCAGGGCCAATAGCCCTCCAACTATAGTTTTCAAGCATTTTAGACATTGATGTATTTGTTTGAGCTTTTAAATCACTGGTTTCTGGAATTAAAAGGGTTAAAATTAAAGTCAAAAGGGTCATTTTTATCGTTTTCATATTGTATATTATTAATATTGGGACATATAAGTTATGAATTTTCGTAAACATTTCAATGGTAACATATTTTATTAATTACTTACTTAAGTAAATTTAATATTAATATCAAGAGACATTAATTTTAAGATAAATATTTGAATTATAAAATAGAGGGAGTTATTTATTATTTATTAGTGGACTAGACCAAAATCCGATTGTCAAAATAAATAAAAGGGGGATTAAAAGTACGGTCATGCCAAATTTTAAACCTATAAAATCAGATAGAATTCCAATTATTAGTGGGATAACCGCACCTCCAATAATACCAGAAACTAATATTCCTGAAAAAGCCCCATGGTCTTTTGAGGTAGAATTTAAAGCAAGAGAAATAATAATTGACCACATTGTTGATATAAAAAATCCAATCAACGGAAATGAAATTAGAGAAACTTTTAATGACCCAAAAACTGCTAATAAAAGAGAAATGATGGAAGCTGATGTAAAAAAAATTAATATTTTTCTACTATCAATTAGTTTTAATAAAAAAAGACCAGAAATAGTACCAAGGGTCATCAAACCCCAGAAGTACGAAATAATTTTAGCACCCAAAATTTGAGGATCTATTGAATGATAAAGTTCAAGAAACTTTGAAATCCAATTTGCAACGCCTTGCTCTAACCCAACGTAAGAGAAAATCCCAAAAAAATAAAGGATTACCATTGGATTTTTAATTATCGTTAAGTAATTATTTATTTTTTCTTTATTTTCTCTACCAGGTTTTTTTTTCTCAGGGAAATTTGTAAATATTAATGTGACACACATAAAGAA
>MDSV01022261.1_pt1 | contig 10885 bp, 4 predicted proteins | sample 810851 | NCBI WGS metagenome assembly MDSV01 (sample SAMN05326640, study PRJNA326480) | marine metagenome | isolation source: seawater | place: Atlantic Ocean: North East | collected 2012 | reverse complement strand
TATTCTCGGCTACATTTCCCGTTGAATCTACAAATCCCGGAACATTTTCAATAAAATCATATTCTATGCTTCCTGAGAAAGATTTAGCTATGATACTAGCATCGGGATTAGCCATTCTAAGTTCCCTAAAATTTTCAATGTATATAGCACTTTGAGGGTTAAGATCCGGGACATCAAACGCTGATTGGCCTATAATGTACAATCGACCATTTTGGGATTGATTATAAGTTATAGCAGGTTCATTTTCCTCTCCTAAAAAGAAAATACCATTATTAGTGGCATCCAACCTAATTTTTTTAGCTCTTATAGTATTACTAGCTGAAATATCACTAAACTGAATGTTTCCATCAATCGAGTTAGCAACTATAGCATTGGCCGTTATAGACTCAGATACAAATAAACTTCCAGTAATCTGGGCTCCATTTTTTATTATAAATTCGTTGGCCATGTATATTATACGTTTTGAATTATCCCTGAAAGGGTTACATTAGGGTTAGTAGTTATACCATATATTTGTAACTTTCTTGCGCTACCAGTTAAATTGTTACTACTAGCTGAAAATTCAAAATCTAAATTTCCTAAAGTTGTAGTATTAGTATCTGCTATGCTTACTAAGGATGCTGTGGCTGTTTGAGTGCCTCCTATTATATTTCCTAGTAAAATGCCAGTTTTTGAACCTTCACTACCTGTAGTAATAGTATAGGTAGTGCTAAAAGATCCAACAGTTTCAAATAATAAAGTAGTACCGTTATTAAATTGTCTGTAGATGCTTCCTATAGAAGGAGTAGAAGGTTGGAATGACCAATTAATTTCAGATCCTGTTGCTATAAGATTAAGGCTTCCAGATAAAGATCCAGATCCATTTGAAATAAAATTACCAGATTTAGCTTGAAAATATACATTATTATCAGTATCCCTCATTTCTAGGACTGCTTTACCATTAGGATTCCCAACCACAGATGAAAAGTCTCTGATTTCCATAGCTCCTGTATAAAGGTAGCTAAAGTTAACAGGGTTATTATCACTTATATCGTATCCATAATTAATAACGTCTTGTCCGTTAAGTCCTCCCTTAAATAATTCAAATGCTAATTTTCCTTGAATTCCCGAAGAGTCTTCGCTAGTAACAATCCCTTTAATCTTACCTACAGAACCTGTAGTAGACACATCTAAAAAACTGCCGGTATCAATAGCAAAATTAATAGTACCTGCTGTATCCCCTATATCTGCTCCTCTAGTAGATCGGGCACTTCTAATAAGTAATTCGGTACCTACTGAGGTGTCAGCTACTGATTTAATGTCAAAAGCTTTAATTGGTTTTTCACTACCTGTAAAGCCAATACCTATACGAGGTTCATTTAAACTGCCAGTTGCTCCTAAAGTTAATACAGGAACTCCAATTTTATTAGAAGATTCTTTAGAAGGTACAAAAAATGCTAGTTCTCCGGTAGCTCCAGTAGTGTCAAAATCTTTTACATAAGCTCTTATAGAGCCTATAGAACCCGTAATAGTAGGGTTAAGATAATTACCACTTCCTGCATAGAAAAAGTTAATACCAGATGCTGTAGCTTCTGATCCTGTAATTCCTAAATTGATTGATAATGGTCCTAATATTGGCATGTGTTTATAATATTATAGTAATAAATATGTGCCCTTTACAATAAGGCCATTAAGTAAGGAAAATTGAAGGACACTTTCAACTGCAAAGTTAATTTGGCAATTTAAAAATACAGATAAATTGTCATCTAGGTCATAAAACATAGGATAAGCATTAAAAGGCTCATTTCTATTTTTATATATTAGTCCCTCTTCTGTAGAAGAATAATTGCTCATTTGTCCCCCCCAAGGAAGATAATCTATAACACTTTCGGCTTGGGATGAATTAACATTATCATACCAAGTTCTACTTTTTATAATAAATTCAGTAGGAAGGAAAGATCCTAATGGGCCACTAAATGGATCTAATGACTCATCATCGGATAAATAAGGTAAATATAAATTTCCAAAATGTTCAAATGTTACTGCATTTTTAAGGTTTGTTGAAGATTGAGTAGAAATATTCCCTACTTTTTGTATAGTTCCTTGAATGTATATTCCCGAAATATTTTTTAATAATCCGGGGTTGCCGTGGGTTTCAATAGGTCCAAGGTTTAACCTTAAGTAAGTAAGAGCTGAACCATTAGTATAGTTAGAGGGAACAAAACCATCTTCGGCTGTGAATCCTATAGAAGGATTAAAAGTCCCAGCTACACTAGGTTGGCTTAAAAAAGTACCTTGCACTATAGGACTAGTAACACTTCCTGAAACATTATAGTTTATAGTGGGAACACTTATATTATTGTAATCAAAAGACATAATTAAAAAACTTTATAAATCCCTTTAATTATACAAGGGGGGATGTGAGGAATTTCTAATTCAAATTGTTGTTTTTCTCTATTATATTTTAAGCCAAATTTTTGAGGGTTAAATTTTATAGTGGGATCAGCATAGCAATATTCAAAATTTTGAATTTCTTCTACATAAGGAGAGCCATTAAAAAATGCTGAACGGTCATTTTTATATGTATTGTTTTGGGTTTGCCATTGGTTATATGAGGCATTAAAAAATATACCACCCAACGTAGCTGATTGGTTTAATACTTCAGATTCCCAATTTAAAGTATCGAGTTCACCTCCTCCTGTTGAGGAGAAAGCGGAGTTATTATATCTAACGGACTTAGTATAAGCATAACCCAAATAAGCTGCTCTAAAATGCCTTTCTTGAATGTTATCAGGAAGATTTTGGTTTATATAAAGTTCAAAATCACAAATGCTATCAAATCCAGATAAATCACCCTCTTCAGGAATTGGGATTGGGGGGTCATATAATACTCTCCAATTTCCACTTTCACTGTTAACAGCAAGCTCATCTATTCTAACATAATCCTGTAAGAACTCAGATGGATTATTTGAGCTAGGAAAGTCGACTACTAAAGTATGGACTGTTTTAACAAAAATTGAATCTGTGCTCTCATCGTACGAAAAAACTTCAACTATACCAAATTTATTCCATTGCGAAGTTCTCGAATTTCCGGATCCATCATATTCATGGGTTAACGGAGCATTTCCTCCAACATTTTTAGATCCTATAAAAACTAATCTAATTCTTCGACCTGCAACAACATCAGCATAAAATTCTTGTGTACCATTTGATAAAGTAATTACCTGAGGGCGTAGGTGTTGTTTGATGTAGTCTAATGACAAAGTACCATTTAAGGGAATAAAATATCCTGCTTGCCCTGTAGGTGAATCAGGACTATAAATTGTAATATTTTCACCTGCGTTTTCTGTAAGGTATGAAGCCGCTTGAAGGTTGGCGTTATTAGTACCCCCTCCTGCTGAAGTTGCAAAAAATGAACTTATTAAAGTTGGCATATGTCTCCAAGATTCAATTAGTTTATTAAAATATCCCCATCCACCATAATAACTAGCTCCATTTATAGCACCATTTGTTGTTATATTTGGTATAAGTTGAACTAACTCATCTAAATAAGCAGAATTTCCTTCATATTGTGCTACTGTAGGGATCCCTGTTGAATTAGGGTTAGTGCCCTGAAAATAAATGTCTCTAAGACCTACGGGCCATTTTATATGGGTTGGGGCACCATATTGTGTAAGGTTTATGTTATCTCCAGTTATTGTATTATCAGCACTTGAATATGTAATTTTTTCCCATTTATAAATACTAAGGTCACTACCCATAACTTCTTGATTCCTATTAATATTTTCGGTATAATCACTAGCTACTGTTGGCCTGTTAAGCATAGCATTTGAAGTCCCTATCATTTCTATATATACAGGAGATGATTTTGCTGTTCCATCTTTAAGGGAATCTGCTGTTTGGTCTAAAGTAGAAACATTTCCATCACCTCCAAATGAAATAGGTTGAATAGTCATTTGAAGTTGAACAGAAGGTAAAGAAGTATATTCTGCTACTACTTGTTCACCAACAAGGTATGGAGCTTCTAAAGAGTAAGGGTAATAAGAATCTGATGGGGTAATTTGGGGGTTTTGTTCAAAATTTCGGGGAAATTCTAAAATAACCTTTCCTTTTTGTTGACCAAATTCATATATTTCTCCACCTGCTCCTGCATCTAGCTGGGTAAATAAATTTTCTTCAAAAATAGGGATACCCTCATCACCATTTAAATCAAAAGGTTGGATAAAATCTCCACTATTAATATACATAAAACTTCCTTCATAAGGGGCATAAAAATAATCAAAAACTCCTATGCCACTTTGTAATATTTCTTGCTCACCCCATCCTTCTGAGCCTGAAGGAGCTAGTGTTATAGTATTGTAAATAGCCATTATATTAATTTTGCTAAACCTTTTACTGAGTAATAGGTGTGATTAGATTGGTAAGGATCCTGAGTTATGGCTTTAATTTTTATTGTTGCTGATTTATTAGAAGAGTCCTGTATTATTTCTAATGGGTTTTCTGTTAAATTAACAGAATTTGCTATATTATAATCTGCTAACCAAGAAGACTGTACATTACTTGGATTAACATTATTAAATGAGGTGTCATTTACATAAACGTTGTAACGCTCCCATGACAATATAGGACCCCCTGCAGCACTTTGTACTAATCCTACTGGGCGCCAATATTTTATGTTTTTGTTTTGGTTATAAGTTCCTTCAAGAGGATTTTCAACGTAATTAACTAAATCATAATGTATTAAAAATGTTTTTTTAAACCAAGCCCCCCCATGATAATAATTACCTGAAGGGGTTAAGCTTTTAGTACAGATTAAAATTTCTATAGCGTTATATTCTGGGTATTGGGTATATATTGGGGTATAAAAATAGTTTTGAACAGCAGTCTCATTTGAGAGGGAGGGGTTTGCAGATACATATAAACTAGTAGTTTCACCCCTAACAATATTAGCTTTTATATAAGGAAGTGTTATATCTACAAGTTTCAGTGTTGAGTAAGAAACTCCATTTGTTATAGGTGCCGATTCTTCTGTGCCTTGGTCAAAAATAGGAATTATTTTACTTGAATAAGGTTTTCTAAAAGTTGAAGTTTTTGATTCTAACCCTGGGACCGAGTTGTAGGTCGGATTGTTTGTACTATCGTTCGCCCCCTCCAAAGCAGTTGTTGCTAAAAAGTTAGCGGTTTCTGATGTTTCAGTACCAAAAGCGCTTACTAACGCTCCAAAGATTGAAGCGGGTGCTATGCAACCTCTGGGTAATATATGGTGGTCTGGGACTGTTACTGGGCCTTCAGCAACCGAGAGATTTTGATACTGAAAACTTAATGGGAATGGGGGAGTATAACTATAAATAAAATAACCAAAACCTGGATAATATTGGGATGCATTATAGTTTATTTGTCCTTTAGATACTGCTAATTCTAGATCTGAATGCCTAGTGTTATTTTTATAACTATTACTCATTGGTTATGATCCTTGTCCTATAAATTCATACTTAACACATACTTGAACGGTTTGGCTTGATAAATTATCAAATTGAAGATTTAAACTTTGAGTATCTGGCCCTCCCCAACTTCCTGTTACATTATCTATTCTAAATAATGGAGAGTTAACTGGGAATCTAAGGTCTTCAACTGTAGAAGATACTAAGTTCTCACCAGATCCTGAATTCCACATCATTACTGTGCGGGCTCCTTGGAAATTATTATTAGCAGTAGTAGCATGCCATTCACAAACAACATGGCTATATTCATTCCATGTAGTATTACCTGATGGGTTATCAAGTTGTACTAATTTATTTACTCCTGGGAATGTGAAGGCTTTACACGTTGAATTTGAAGCTGCACTTTGTCCTGAAGTACCTGAGGAACCATTATTACCATTGGCACCAGGATCACCATTTTTGTATGGTGTAATACATACTGTGTATCTAGCAGATGATTGGTAATTTGTAGGGGCGTTTTGGAAAGATACAGGAGTAACAGTTAAATTAAGAATTATACTTTGCTGGACTGTAGCATCGTTAATTAGATAGCTAGCTATTAAACCATTTCGGTAAATTTGAACTAATCCACTATCAATACCTCCTAGGTAATTTGCTAATGCCGTAATATCCTGACCAGCCCCTGCTCCTAGATTAAGGTATATATTTTCAGTATTTTCTGAGTTAGAATTGTTAAATGCAATTTCTCCTACTCCTGGGGGAGTGTTTGCATTAAATACAATACTTGGTGCACCCCTATAAGTAAAACATCCTCCACTTTGGACCCCTGGATCTCCTTGTAAACCAGAAGTACCTGAAGTACCGGCATCACCTCCAGGACCAGTAGTTCCTGAAGTACCTGTTGTACCTGAAGTACCGGCATCACCTCCAGGACCAGTAGTTCCTGAAGTACCTGTTGTACCTGAAGTACCGGATGTGCCTGTGGTGCCTGATGTGCCAGTAGTACCTGAGGTTCCAGTAGTACCTGAAGTACCAGTAGTACCCGAAGTACCATTGTCACCCGAAGTACCTGAAGTTCCTGTAGTACCTGAAGTTCCTGTAGTACCTGATGTACCTGTTGTTCCAGAAGTGCCGTTTAAACCATTATTACCTGAAGTACCTGAAGTTCCTTTAGTACCTGATGTGCCTGTAGTGCCCGAAGTTCCGGCATTACCACTAGTACCATCTGAACCCGAAGTGCCTGAGGTTCCAGAGGTGCCTGTTGTACCTGAAGTACCATTGTCACCTGAAGTACCTGAAGTACCTGTTGTACCCGATGTACCTGTTGTACCTGAAGTACCTGTTGTACCTGAAGTACCTGTTGTACCCGATGTACCCGAAGTACCTGTAGTGCCCGAGGTGCCTGCGGGACCAGTGGTACCAGAAGTACCTGTAGTGCCCGATGTACCTGTTGTACCTGATGTACCTGTAGTACCCGATGTGCCTGTTGTACCTGATGTACCATTATTACCAGAAGTACCAGAGGTGCCTGTAGTACCTGATGTACCATTGTTTCCTGAGGTACCTGAAGTACCTGTTGTACCTGATGTACCTGATGTTCCAGTAGTACCTGATGTTCCAGTAGTACCTGAAGTACCTGTTGTACCTGATGTTCCAGTAGTACCTGAAGTACCATTTAAACCATCAAATTGAACGCTTAAACAAACTGTATCTGAGGATGTTAATGTACTAAGTTCAGTTCCTAATGTAAACGTAGCTACATTAGAGTTGTAAGCATAGCTTATAAACGTTGATACAAATGCTCCTGCAGAATCGTTAACATCCTGGATGAGTAATGTACCTGTAGCAAAGTTGCTTGAAAGATAATCTGTAAGTATTACATTAGCATTTATACCATCTAAAGTATTATTAAATATCTTTAAGGTATTACCTGCAGAATGATAAATCATCTGCCCATTACCACTGGGGGTACCAGAACCTGTAGAGAATGTGTATTTTAATACGCAAAGCGAATCCCCCGATGTACCTGAAGTACCAGTTGTTCCAGAAGTACCTGAAGTACCAGTAGTACCAGAAGTACCATTGTTACCAGAAGTACCAGATGATCCTGAAGTACCAGTTGTTCCAGAAGTGCCATTATTACCAGAGGTACCTGAAGTTCCTGTAGTACCTGATGTACCTGTAGTACCTGATGTGCCTGATGTTCCAGTAGTACCATTTAAACCCCTATCACCTGAAGTACCTGAAGTACCTGAAGTACCAGTTGTACCTGATGTACCATTGTTTCCTGAGGTACCGCTTGTACCAGAAGTACCAGTTGTACCTGATGTACCAGTTGATCCTGAAGTACCATTTCCACCTGAAGTGCCTGAGGTTCCGGAAGTACCAGTTGTACCTGAGGTACCATTGTTTCCTGAGGTACCTGAAGTGCCTGAGGTGCCTGTAGTACCTGATGTACCTGTAGTACCTGAAGTGCCTGAGGTGCCTGTAGTACCTGAAGTACCATTATTACCAGAAGTACCAGATGATCCTGAAGATCCTGAAGTACCATCACCTCCAGATGCTCCCGCTAAATTAACACACCAGTCTGAAGTACTACCTGAACCAGCACTTGTAATTGAAAAACTTAATGTAGTACTACTATAGCTTGTTACTGTGCCTTCTAAAGGTGAATCTCCATCTCCTTCATTAGAAGATATAATAATTGTTTGACCAACAGTATATGCTAATCCCGCTGCTACTGTAACTGAAGTTACATTTAATAAATTAATAGTAGAAGTTTGACAATTCTTATAAAGGTCTCCATTAATTCCTGAAGTACCAGTAGTACCAGAAGTACCATTATTACCTGATGTACCTGAGGTGCCTGTAGTACCTGAGGTGCCTGTAGTACCTGAGGTGCCTGTAGTACCTGAGGTGCCTGATGTACCATTTGCGCCTGAAGTACCTGATGTACCAGTTGACCCTGATGTACCCGTTGATCCTGATGTACCCGTTGATCCTGATGTACCCGTTGATCCTGAAGTACCGGTAGATCCTGAAGTACCTGAAGTACCAGTTGTACCTGAAGTACCGGTAGATCCTGAAGTACCTGAGGTACCTGAGGTGCCTGTATTACCTGAAGTGCCAGCAGTACCTGTTGTACCTGAAGTACCATTAGCACCTATTACACCTGTAAGGTTAATACAATAACGAGTAGTAAGTCCGGCTCCCTGAATTGTAACTACTATTTTCATTAATCCTGAGACAGAATTATATGAGTGTACAGTACCCTGTAATGGAGTAGATACATCTTCTAAATTAGAAGATATAATAACACTTTGGCCTATTGTATATGCTAACCCTGTTCCAACTTGGATGTTACCTGAAGTACTTCCTACTGCTCCCTGGTTTAAGTTAAATCCAGGGTCAGCTGCCTCCGTGCAGTTTTTATAAAAATCTCCTGAGTTACCTGAAGTACCATGTGAACCATTAGCTCCTGAAGTACCTGACGATCCTGATGTACCTGTTGTACCCGAAGTGCCATGGTTTCCGTTAATACCTGAGGTGCCACTTGTGGCCGAAGTGCCTGATGTGCCTGTTGTTCCAGAAGTGCCTGTTGTTCCAGAAGTACCTGTAGATCCTGAAGTGCCCGAAGTGCCGTTTTCACCAGATGTACCACTTGTACCTGGCTCACCATTGTCTCCTGAAGTACCGGTAGATCCTGAAGTACCATTACCGCCTGATGTACCTGAGGTGCCTTGACCTGAAGTACCAGACGTTCCATCATCACCTGAGGTGCCCGAGGTGCCTGTAGTCCCGGAAGTACCAGTAGTACCAGAAGTACCATTATTACCTGATGTACCTGAGGTTCCGGAAGTACCTGTAGTTCCGGAAGTACCTGTAGTTCCTGAAGTACCTGTAGTTCCAGAAGTACCTGTAGTTCCAGAAGTACCTGTAGTACCTGAAGTGCCTGATGATCCTGATGTACCTGTTGTTCCAGCAGTACCCGAAGTTCCGCTAGTACCTGATGTGCCAGTTGTGCCCGATGTACCAGTAATTCCTGAAGCTCCAGCTAAGTTAATACACCATCTATTAGATCCAGACCAAGTACCTTCAACATTTACTATGTTTGTAAATACTATAGTAGTTCCATCATAAGAATCAACTTCAGCATTAAATTCATTATCAGCATCTATAGCGAATATTACATCTTGGCCTGGGGTATAAGCAAATCCACTAAAAGGATTAAGTGTTATACTTGTTGAACTAGTTATATCGGCAGCAAATGGGATTTCGTTATTTGATGTACCTGTATTATAATTGGCACAATCATTGTAAATACTGCTAACTCCTGAGGTACCTGATGAGCCTTGAGGGCCATCACTACCTGAAGTGCCTGAAGTACCTGTTGTACCCGAAGTACCAGTAGTACCTGAAGTACCCGCTGGGCCCGTAGTGCCCGAGGTGCCTGTAGTGCCTGATGTACCTGAAGTACCTGTTGTACCACTTGTGCCTGAGGTACCATGAGTACCCTGATCACCTTCATCACCTTTAACTCCTGAGGTGCCAGATGTGCCTGATGTGCCATTGTTACCAGAAGTACCTGAAGTACCAGTTGTACCTGAGGTACCTGTTGTACCAGAAGTTCCAGTAGTGCCTGATGAACCTGATGAACCTGAGGTACCATTGTTACCTGAGGTACCACTAGTACCTGTTGTACCTGAAGTACCAGGAGCTCCATCTTGTCCTGAACAAATACCTGTACATGATACTGTAGCATCCCCTGTTACAAGTGTAGGAGATGTTGTACCACAAACACTTAATGCATATGTACTAGTTCCTGATGGGGATCCCGAACCTGCGGGGCATCCTAAAGTTGCGCTCCAACCGGTACTTGCCATTGGTCCATAAACTTCTAATTGAGCAGAAGTTACATTAACCGAACTCTTAGTAAATGTAGCTGTACCGCTTCCAGGAGAAGTTATATTTGGATAATTATCAGCAGCATGGTTATCAGCGGCATATGGGTATGTAATACCTGTAACAGGATCAGCTAATCCATTTAAGGAATTAATAAAGACAGATCTGCTTGCTTCTCCATAAGCATATTGAGAATTACCTCTGTATCCTGTATCTATTACAACTTGGTTGTCGTGTCTAACAATAAATCTATCGGGAACATTAGCTGCATCATATGTAAGTGTAACTACACCAGTACCTGTACCTAAGTTATATCCTTGGTAAGCAGGATAAGCTTGTTCACCTGATAATGTTGCTTCTGTGCCACAATCTTTAGTAGGTAATACATAAATACCTACAGTTTCGGGGCTGCAAGAACAATCAGAATATGATAATTGTGAAGTGGCTGAACCTGGGGTAATTTGATATTCATAACAAGTTACACCATCTACACCTGAAGTACCTGTTGTACCCGAAGTACCAGCATCGCCAGTTGATCCAGATTCACCTGAAGTGCCAGATGT
>MDSV01161689.1_pt1 | contig 10886 bp, 11 predicted proteins | sample 810851 | NCBI WGS metagenome assembly MDSV01 (sample SAMN05326640, study PRJNA326480) | marine metagenome | isolation source: seawater | place: Atlantic Ocean: North East | collected 2012 | reverse complement strand
CGGCGACAAAGTACCCGGAGTTAGAACATATGACAGAAGAGCAGCGTTATGCCGCAGTGCGCGGCAAGCGCTATTTCAATGGCGATTGCGTTGATGATGCTCTTCAATAGAGTGCGTTGAGGCGAAACGGCTTGCTGCGCTGGAGTGCTTAAAGGCACTACTGCATAAGCATCTAGAACATTAGGGAGGCAGATATGGCTGGGGGGAATCAAGAGCAAATCGACTACTGGAATGAACGGGCTGGGGCTACTTGGGCAGAGCTACAGGAACGATTGGACGCCCTGTTGTCGCCACTGTCGGCGGCCGGGCTGCAGGCGGCCAAGGTACGCTCTGGCGAGCGGGTGTTGGATGTGGGTTGCGGCTGCGGCGATACCAGTATTGCCTTGTCGAAACTGGGTGCCCGGGTACTTGGGGTAGATGTCTCGGCGCCCATGCTAGAGCAGGCGCGTAAGCGTGACGGCGCCATCGAATATCTCGAAGCTGACGCCGCCGCCGAACCTTTTCAAGGTGACTTCGATTTGGTGTTCTCGCGCTTCGGGGTGATGTTTTTCGCTGACCCTGTGGCCGCATTCGGTAATTTACATAGCGCGCTGAAACCTACTGGCAGGCTGCTATTTGTCTGTTGGCAGCCGCCTGCCGACAACCCTTGGATGGCTACTGCCGGGCGTGCAATCGCGCCGTTTTTGGCCCCACCCGAAGCGCCAGCAGACCCGCGGGCACCGGGACCGTTTGCCTTTGCTGACACAGCCTATGTCGAGCATATATTGCGGCAAGCGGGCTTCAGCGACATAACGGTGACCTCACATCAGGAGCGCCTACTGGTGGCTGATAACCTTGCTGAGGCTGTGCAGTTCCAAACTCGGGTGGGTCCGGCTGCGCGAGTTATGTCAGAGCTGGAAGGCGATCAGCGCACTGCCGCGCTAAGTGCGGTAGAAGACGCACTGCGCCCGTTTGACCAGGGCGAAGGTCTGTATCTGGACAGCGCGGTCTGGCTGGTCAGCGCCAGCGCCTGAGGATTTAGCTGCACAGGCACCAGACCCCGCTGGCATCGCATAGGGAGTATGAGCATTTGCGTTTAGCGTAGCTCAAGGCCCTGCATACTGCCTTCTTCGCGCCAAGCCTTAATCAGCCTGAAGAACTTAGTCGGCCCCGCGCCGTAGGAGCCGTTCTGTTTGCTTCTTTGACTGGGTTTGCCTTCATTGTTGTAGTAGCCCGGGGTGCAGGCAGATTGATAGGACTCACTGAAACGAGACATGCGGATGATCTCCTCCACCCATGCCTGCTCGCCCTCGGCAGTAACTTCAACCACCTTGGCTTTCGCCTTAGCGCACTCGCCGAGAATGTAGGCAATGTGTTTGGCCTGTTCGTTCATGGCATGCGGGAAACTCACCGTGAAGCCCGATTGGCCGCTCTGCACAATGAAACAGTTCGGAAAGCCTCGGGTTTGTAGACCGTGTAGTGTGGTCATGCCATCGGCCCATTTTTCTTTGAGGCTCAAGCCATCGCGACCAATAAGGTCGTAGCCGGAGCGACGGGTGTAGTCGGTTCCCACTTCGAATCCTGTGGCGAAAATAATGCAGTCTAGTTCCACCTCTTCACGGTTGGCGACAATGCCCTTGGTAGTGAGTTTGTCGATACCACGGCCTTGGGTATCAATTAGGTGCACGTTGGGCTGGTTGAAAGCAGGCAGGTACTCGTCGTTAAAACAAGGTCGCTTACAAAACTGTCGGTAGTAGGGCTTCAGGGACTCAGCAGTGTTGGGGTTGTTAACCAGTTCTTCTGCTCTAGAGCGAATTTGCTCCATTTTCTGAAAGTCGGCCAACTCCATTTTTTCAGCAACTTCCGCCGGCGACAGAGTCTGACCGCGAAAGTTCACCATGGATGCCAGATTGCGAATGATTTCGGTCCAGCCGTCGTTGACCAAATCCTCATCGGCGAAGCCGCCGGAGACTAGCGTGTTAAAGTTGTCCATGCGCGCCTGTTGCCAGCCCGGCTCAAGGCTGGCGGCCCATTCTGGGTCAGTGGGCCGGTTCGCCCGCACATCTACCGAACTCGGAGTGCGTTGGAACACATAAAGCTCCTTTGCTCCTCGGGCAAGATGTGGGACACATTGAATCGCTGTGGCCCCAGTGCCGATAACGCCTACTCGCTTGTCGGCCAATTTATTTAAGCCACCATCTGGGCCGCCGCCAGTATAGGCGTAGTCCCAGCGGGAGGTATGAAAGGTATGGCCTTTATAGCTATCGATGCCCTCGATGCCCGGTAGTTTGGGTCGGTTTAGTGGTCCGTTGGCCATACAAACAAAGTAGGCCGTCATAGCGTCTCCGCGGTTCGTGCGTACAGTCCAGTGTTGGTTTGCTTCACTCCACTGCATGCCTTCTACTTCGGTTTGAAAGCAGGCGTGCTCATACAAATTGAACTTCTCACCAATGGCCCGACTGTGGGCGAGAATCTCAGGCGCGTGAGTGTATTTCTCCTTTGGCACAAAGCCGAGTTCCTCGCAAAGCGGCAGATACACATAGGATTCCACGTCGCAGGCTGCTCCGGGGTAGCGGTTCCAATACCAAGTGCCGCCAAAGTCCCCGCCTTTTTCAATGATACGGATGCTGCCAACACCGGCCTCGGTAAGCCTTGCGCCAGTGAGAAGGCCGCCAAAGCCGCCGCCCACCACAATAACGTCCACATGGTCAGTCAGGGGCTGACGGTCAATACGGGACTCAATATAGGGGTCGTCCACGTAGTGGGAGAAGTCGCCTTTGACCTCGAAGTATTGTTCGTTGCCGTCGGCGCGCAGCCGTTTGTCACGCTCTTCGCGGTATTTTTCGCGTAGCGTGTTTGGATCAAAGCCTAAGTCTGTTGTCGATTGTTGTTCTGCCATTTCCTTCCCCGTCAGTGACAAGCCGATAATAATACACGCTCTAACAGTTTTGCGATTTGCCAATTGCTAGACCATTGTTAGCGAGGTTACGTTGGCGCGCCTGGCTGCGTATGCTGGCCGCAACTGAGGATCTAAAATATGCTGGCGATTATCGGCGGCTCAGGCCTGTACCAACTGAGCGAACTACAGATAGAACAGGAGCATCGGATCAGCACTCCATTCGGTGCACCGTCTGCACCCATTGTGCAGGGGCGTCTGTATGGTCGCGACGTGCTGTTTCTGGCTCGGCACGGCATGAACCACGTTTTTTTGCCGAGCGAGGTGAATTACCGAGCCAATATCTTTGCCCTCAAGCAACTGGGCGCGCGTCGAGTTCTAGGTATTTCCGCTGCAGGCAGCCTGCGTCAAGAGTTGATGCCGGGCCAGTTGGTCCTTGTCGCCCAATACTTTGACCATACCCGTGGTAAACGGGAATACAGTTTTTTTGGTGTTGGGGTGGCCGCCCATGTTTCTACCGCCTATCCCGTATGCCCAAGTTTGAGCGCAGATGTTGTTGCGGCTGCGGAGCGCTGTGGGGAGGACATACATCAGGACAGAACCTATGGCTGTGTTGAGGGACCAAGACTAGGGACCCGAGCGGAAAGTTTCTTTTTGCGCGACGCTGCGGGTTGCGACTTGGTAGGCATGACCAATGTGCCCGAAGCGTTTTTAGCCAGGGAAGCCCAACTGGCCTATTGCACCATCTGTTTGGTAACCGACTACGACTGCTGGATGGATGACCCGGCCCAGCACGTCAGCGTTGAGGCGTTTATGGCCACCTATCAGGGTGCCACCGCAAAGGCCCAGCGTGTGCTTGCAGAGCTGCTGCAACAGCCCTTCACCGATACGCCAGCGGATATTCGCTCAGCATTGGCCGGGGCAGTGCTAACCGCTGACGATGCTTTGTCGGATGCCCAGCGCCAATGGTTGGCGGTACTGCGGGCCTAAGCCAGTGCAACGAATGACCATTTAGCCGCTGCAGGAACCGCCGCCTAGCACACAAAATTTTGCGCAGCTGGAATGATTTAGTGGCACAGCATGATCGGCTTGAGCCGGTGTGGCACCAAGGTTGAATTGCCCATCATAGGCCAGCAGTGTGCAAGCCATGACAGTTGGCGCAGAGGCGCCTTTGTGTTTCACAACCGTGCGCGAGGTTGCGCACATCATATTATTTGGGTCCACATCCAAAATGCCCCAGCAGGCTGTAGTGATCTACGGCACCTCTGCGGCGGGGTCGATCGCGGGAAACAGTACCAGCGCCTGTGAGTCTTGAGCGTCCACATTAAGCCCCAACTCGCTAAACAATTGCTGGTATCCCTGTCGCAGCGCAGCTTCGCTCTCACCCCAACGGGTGCGTCCGGCAACATGAAAGGTAAGGGCGTTCTGCTGCAGCCACCGCAAGCCACGGATCATCGGCTGCCAAGAGTCAGCACCGCGTTCCTGCTCATGGATTTTTGGATCAAAGTGATCGACGGAAACGCGCAGGGTGAGCATTAAGGGGAACTGCTTTGCTAAGTCCAGTAGCGCAGCCTGAATTTTCGGTCGCGGCATTGGCCGCATGGCGTTGGTGAGAACCAGTAGGCGATAGCCGCGCTTTAGGCAGGCCTGCATGATGGGCAGAATATGTGGATTCATAAACGGTTCGCCGCCAGTGATGCCAATTTCTTCGGTCGGCCAGCTATCGCGCTGTAACTCGTCCAAGAATCCGTTGACCTCATCGAGGCTCAGATAGCTTAGCCGATCGTTTGCGGGGCTTGACTCGATATAGCAGTTTTCGCAGGCGATATTGCATAGCGTGCCGGTGTTGAACCAAAGTGTTTTCAACGCCTGCAGTCCAACTCGGGCACGTGGCTCGCCCAGTGCGGTAAGGGTGGGATCTCTAAAAGGCTGATACGGGCTGATGAAATATCCTCGCTAGGATTTCTTTGCGGCGCTTACAGTCCAAGCAAACTTGGTGGCATTGGCGCTGACGTCGCCAAGGCTGCGGCCAGCTTTGTAAAGCGCACTGCCAAGGCCAAAACCGTCCGCGCCCGCTTGCCAATAGTCGGTCATATTATTGCCGTCAATGCCGCCAACGGGAAGCAGAGCAACTGTGTTGGGGATCACAGAACGCCAACTGGCTAGAATCTGCGGGCTAATCATCTCTGCCGGAAATACTTTGATTGCATTGGCGCCAGCAGCGAGAGCGGTGAAAGCCTCAGAGGGTGTTGCGGCACCGGGAATACTCACCATCTGCGCGGACACAGTTGCTTCAATGACTTCGGTGTTGGTGTTTGGCGAGACAATCAGTCGACCGCCGTGGCCGCCTACCTGGCCGACTTGTTCGACTGTCAGCACCGTACCGGCACCGACCAGCATGCTGTCGCCAAAGCGAGCTGCAATGCGCTCAATGCTCTCAAGTGGCTCTGGCGAATTCAGCGGTACTTCGACGATACGCAAACCTGCAGTAAATAACGCTTCAACAACGCTCTCGCATTGGTCTGGCGTGATACCACGCAAGATCGCGATAAGGGGCATTTCATCAAGGTAGTGGCGAAAAATGTTGTGCATAACGTCCTCGGTTTCGTTGTTCATGAGCCAGCAGTCGCAAGCCGTTTATCCACCAGTAATGCCCCGGCAGTTGTGGCCTGTTCGGCGTCGATACAAAAGCTGCTATGTCCCAGTAAGTCCAGAGCTTGGGCATATTTCCCAGCCAACTGCGGTGCGGCGACAATGCCGACATGGCTTGGCGTGCTACCCAATTGGGCCAAGATGTCATGGCCGATTATAATGCCCGAGAGATAGTCCTCACCCTCGCTAAGGTGATGCTCGCCGCTGAGCTGTAGTGTGCGCACACTGAACAAATGATGTAGCAGACCACCAGATTGGCTGGCCATGGCAAGGCCCTTGGCAAAGGCTGCTGATTGGGTAGTTGACCGGCCTTCTGTTGTAGTGGGTGCAGGGACGGCATCTGTTAGCGAAACTGCCAACAGAGAATGCTGGCGGATTAGCTCGAACATCTCGCCCACCATGCTGGTGGCAAAGGACTCAATAGACGTGCCAGCGCGCACCCATTTGTTATGGGTGCCGGGGAAGCACCATAGGGTTGGCCTAGGCAAGTTTTGCGCCTGTCGCAGGTGCTCGGCACCGAAATATTGCAGCTCTTCGCCACGCATGATATCCGCTACGCCGACTGCATTGGTCCCAGACAAGCCGGGGACAATGTAGGCCCCGTTGCTACCTATGTGGGTGATGGCAGTGGCCTGTGCTGCTAGATCGGCCAATGTGGCAGGGCACAGCAGGTGTGGAACCTCCACCCAGCCGCTCGGGCTGCCGATCATGCCGCTAAGAATGACATTTAGCGCTGGCTGATCTGCTTGCCAAGGCTCGATAAGCGCCGCCAGTGTGCTGGCAAAATCGGCCTTGCTGTTGCGTATACCCTGATCGTTCTGGACCTTTTCGATCACGTCGCCGTTGGCGTCCACCAGATAGGCGCGCAGGTTACTGGTGCCCCAGTCCACACTGATCAGTTTTGCCACATTAGGATTCACGGCAATTGGGTCTAACGCAGCGGGGCTTTGTCGGCCAGCCCAAGCCGTAACTTGCCCAGTGATTCATAGGCGCTATCACTGACCATCAAATGCGACTGAGCAGTGTATAGGTCGCGTAGAATGCGTTGCAGTGGATCGTCGAGCATTACCGCGCTACCTCCGGCATAGCGAAACAGTTGACTCGTAACAGCAATGGCTTCGTCAGTGCACAGTACCGAGGCCGCTCGCGATTCAGCCTGCAGCGCTACAGGGGCTTCAGCCTCCGCGCTGGCCGCGTGCAACCGCTCTAAAATGTCCACCATAAGCAACTTGGTGGCGCGCAATCTTAGTTCGCCCTCGGCGACCGCACGCTGAAAAATTTCTCGATCTGCGATACTGGTACCGGCCCCATAGCCGCGTTTCTTGGCTTGGGCGGACTGCACTACGGTATCTAGCGCCAGTCGTGCAAGCGCATAGGCGAAAATGGCATGCTCATTGGCAGCGAAGCCGTAGCCCATACGGTAAACCGCACCGCCACGTCGCTGTTGCTGGCTCTCGTTGACAAAGCTCGCTGGCACAAAAACATCGTCTAAGGCGTAATCCGAACTACCGCTGCCGTTAATGCCCAATGAGTACCAGTTGTCGATCACGCGCACATTGGCGCGGGGCACGACGGCTGTAATCAGTCCGCGAGTGTCGGCTTTAAGTACCGGGACAATCACGTAGTCGGCATGGTGCACGCCGCTACCCCAAGCCCACTGGCCGGTGATGCGATAGCCGCCATCTACTGGGGTAGCTGAGCCCGCGGGTTTCAAGCTACCTGCCATAATGGGGAAGTCGCCATCAGCAAAGACCTCTGCTACGGCCTCGTCACTCAGGGCACTGAGGGCGCGACCGCTTACCGTGGCAGCAATGAACATGGACCAAGCTGCCGCAGAATCGAGCTTGACCACCGCTTCGATAACTTCCATTTGGTCCACAGGATGAATCTCGCCACCGCCGATTTCGCACGGACTTTTCATGGTTAGCAGGCCGACATCGCGCATGGCCTGCACAACTTCTGGTGCCAACGTTCTGGCCTGCTCCGAGGCAGCCCTGTGTGCTGTAATGATCGGGGCGATCTGTTCGACACCGCTGAGTAAGTGGTGCAACAGGTGTTCACGCTCCTGGGGCAAAGAAGACGACTCTGACGTAGCAGGCGAATGCATCTCGCTCATGGTTAGGCTCCCGCCTTGTTGCTAGAGAGGCTCAGTTATTGACGCTCGCGCGTTGGCTGACTCGTTTGTGCCATGCCCATAGGTGTTCCAGCGATGGGTCCGGCTGCAGATCAACCATGGCGGCTGCAAAGTCGATCATACACAAGGCGGATATATCGGCGACAGTAAAGCGCTCGCCCGCGACAAAGCTGCGTTCTGCCAGTTCTTTATCCATGCGCTGATAATATTTGCGTGTGAGGCCTGCTCCGCGCAGACGCTGTGCCTCAATGGGTTCTACCAGTCCAGCGGCGGCGACAATGGGGCCATTCACCCAAGCTGCGCCGATATTGGTATGCAGTTCAAATTCGATATGCCGATGGTGGGCTTCGATCAAGGCTATTTCCAGCGCGTCGCGGCCAAACAAGTTAGGTTCCGGCGCCAGACTCTCCAAGTACCGGCAGATGGCGACAGTTTCCGCGATGCAGGTACCATCAGCCAGTTCCAGCACGGGAATTTTGCCGCTGGGATTCTTTTGCAGGAATTCTGGCCGCTTGGTTTCACCGCCGCGCAGGTCGATATTGACGACTTCGATCTGTAGCTGCTTTTCTGCGGCAAAAATGAGCACGCGGCGAGGGTTAGGAGCACTGGGAAAGCTGTAGAGTTTCATTGAAGATCACTGCTGGAATAGAAAGCCTTTATAGCACGGGGAGTGTGAGGCGTGGCATTGCGCTTTGCCGCCATAACCAAGTGCGTGTGCTAAGAATACAAAGGGGGGTGGTATGAGCGTAAAAGATTGTGTGGTGCTGGTCACTGGAGCCGCGTCAGGTTTGGGGCTTGCGGATGCGCGTATGCTGGTGGCTCAGGGCGCCCGGGTGATTATGAGTGATATTGATCAAGAGCGTGTTGCGGCGCTGGCACAAGAGCTTGGCGCCGACTTTTTGCATCAGGATGTAGCCGACGAGCAACGCTGGGGTGAGATCATGAGTGATATTCAGGCGCGCTTTGGGCGCTTAGACGGCTTGGTCAATAACGCTGGCATTGCGCCCATTGCCGATATTGAAAACACCACGACGGCGACTTGGCGTACCACTATGGCAATTCATTTGGATGCTACTTTTTTTGGCTGTCAGGCAGCCATACGGCTGATGAAGGAAAGCGGTGGCGGTTCCATTGTGAACATGTCATCCACAGCAGCCCTGGTGGGCATTCCGGATTATCTGGCCTATTCCGCAGCTAAGGGCGGTATACGTTCTATGACTAAGGCCATTGCCATTCACTGCCGCCGCCAGCGCTATGGTATTCGCTGCAACTCGGTACACCCCGGTAGCATCAACACCCCCATGGTGCAGGAGGCGCTGCGTGAGCTAATGGATGTGGACCTTAACGCTGCCGAAGATCCAGAGCGGCTGCGGCGCAAACTTGGTGTCGGTGAGCCAGACGATGTTGCGAATATGGTGACCTTTTTGCTTAGCGATCAGTCGAAACATATCAACGGCGCGGAAATGGTTGTCGATAACGGCGACACAGTGGTTTGACGATGTGGGTAAACGAGGGCAACTGATGAATATTGATGGCATGGTGCATGTGAATATCAACTGCACAGACTATGAGCGCTCGAAGGCGTTCTACGAGATGCTGGGTTTTGAGGAAGTCTGGCAGGTACCCGCAACCAACTCACCAGCAGTGAACGCGGCGGTAGCCATGCAGGACTATCGGGTAACCGGTGCCATCATGCGACTCAGAGGCGTAGAACCAGCGGTGCTTATGGATCTGCTGCAGTGGCATCAGCCTGAAGATCACTCGCCCCCGTACCCTAATCTGCATAGGCCGGGTTTGGCGCGGCTCGCACTGCGCAGCAGCGATTTAACAGCTGACTATGAATTTTTGTGCGAGCAGGGTGTGGAGGTGCTGTCACCGCCTGCTACTGTTCTTGCCAGCGCTAAGCACGGTAGCCGCTTCTTTTGCTTTAAAGACCCGGATGGCACGTTTTTAGAGCTGGTCGAAGAGTTTTAGGCGCTGGCGCTCAGTGTCTGGGTGAGCGCTGAGAAAACTGAAATTTGCACGCTTGCTGGGTCTATGGCATCCGTCATTGTTAGCCAAGTAGCTTCGCCAAGGCGCGCAAGCGTTGCTGCAACATCTGTGCTGTCGATTGCATAGACAGCCAAGTAACCGTGGGGCTGTTCGGGCTGCACTTGAGCTTGATGTAGCGTAAAGCGCTGAGCAGACTGAAAGCCTTCGATGCTCAGCACTTCCGGCAAATGCACATCGGTATACCATTGGTTGAAGGCCTCTTCTTGGCCTGCTTTGGCGTTACTGCGTACCATGAATAATGTATCCATCTTTTCCCCCCGAGCCGGTTATTCCAAAATAACAGCGGTCTGCACCACTACAACCCACCGCATTAAGAATTACACTGTAGTCCAAAGACGGGGAGATTACTCATGCCAGACATTATGCCTAACGGCCAAAGTTAACTCTGCGGCCAAGCGACGGAACCGTTGCTTTATGAAACCATCGGCGACTGCTTAGACCGCATTGCAGGCAGTCATCCCGACCATCCTGCCTTAGTGGTGTGTCAGCAAAGTATTCGATGGACCTATGCCCAGTACAAAGAACGGGTCGACGCGCTGGCGGCAGGGCTGTTGGCCATTGGCATTAACCCCGGCGACCGCGTAGGGATCTGGTCACCGAATCGGGTGGAGTGGTGCCTTACGCAATTCGCTACCGCGAAAATCGGCGCGATTATGGTCTGCATCAACCCTGCTTACCGCGCCTACGAACTGGAATACGCGCTAAACAAGGTGGAATGTAAGGCGGTGATAACCGCTGAATCTTTTAAGACCAGCCAATACCTGCAGATGCTGCAAGTTCTGGCACCGGAGCTAAACCACTGCGCGCCGGGCGAGCTAGCGGCGAGCAAGGTGCCGCATCTGCGAAGTATTGTGCGCATGGGTCGTGAGCAAACACCGGGGATGTTTAACTTCGATGCTGTTTGCGCTCTTGGCGGCCCTGCTCAAGTTCAGCGAATGGCAGAGATCCGCACCATCTTGCAGCCTGACGACGCTATTAACATTCAGTTCACCAGCGGCACCACGGGCAACCCCAAGGGGGCGACCCTCAGTCACTTCAATATCTTGAATAATGGACTGCAAGTTGGCGCTGGTATGCGCTTCGATGCAAGTGATCGGCTGTGTATTCCTGTGCCCCTGTACCACTGCTTTGGCATGGTGATGGGAAATTTGGCCTGTCTGACACATGCGGCTT
>MDSV01216349.1_pt1 | contig 10887 bp, 11 predicted proteins | sample 810851 | NCBI WGS metagenome assembly MDSV01 (sample SAMN05326640, study PRJNA326480) | marine metagenome | isolation source: seawater | place: Atlantic Ocean: North East | collected 2012 | reverse complement strand
TGTAATCAATATCCATATCGAATCAAATTGATTATGTAGTTAGTGTTTGATATTTACAAGAAGTATTTCATGCAACAATTAAAAATTTTCATTGAATTAACACGATTAAGTAAACCAATAGGTTTTTTGTTGTTATTCTGGCCTTGCTCTTGGGGTTTAGCGTTCGCCTATAAATTAAAACCAAATTTAGAATTATTTATATATTATTTAATATTATTTTTTTTGGGCTCAATTTTGATGAGAAGTGCTGGGTGTATAGTAAATGATATTGTTGATAAAGATTTTGATAAACAAGTTGAGAGAACAAAACTAAGACCGCTCGCTTCTGGAAAAATTTCAGTTAAAAGAGCATTAATATATGTAATTGTTCTTTGCCTGCTAGCCTTTTTAATCTTAATACAATTCAATGTTTTGACTATTTTATTGGGACTAGGATCAATGTTTTTTGCTTTCACATACCCATACATGAAAAGAATTACATACTGGCCTCAGCTATTTTTAGGACTTACGTTTAATTGGGGAATTATAATGGGGTGGACTTCGATTAGCCCGAATTTCTCTTATGAAGTTTTAGTACTTTATATATCGGCCATATTTTGGACATTGGGCTATGACACCATTTATGGAGCCCAAGATATGTCTGATGACGAGATTATAGGAGTAAAATCAACCGCTTTAAAATTTAAGAATAACATGAAATTTTTTATTGGCTTTTGTTATTTAGTTTCTGCTCTAGCTTTATTTTATTTTTTTAGAAAATATATTGGATTAAATTTATCAACGTTCTTTTTAATTTCCTTTTATTTGACTTTAAGTTGGCAAATAATAAGATTTGATGAAAAAAATCCACAAAGTTGTTTAAGTATTTTTAAATTTAATAATATATCTGGACTAATACTTTTTTTAACAATTATTTTAATAAACACTTAAATGAAATTTGAAGAACTAAAATTAATTTTATCACGGCTTTATAAGGAGTACGTTAAAAAACATTTATCCAGAATACTTATAGCTTTATTTTTATCAATTTTGGTTGCAGGTAGTACTTCGGGTATAGCCTGGTTACTAGATCCTGCTGTAAAAAAAATTTTTATTGAACAAGATCGAACGCTGGCTTGGTTAATTCCAATTTTAATTATTGTAGCATTTACTACTAAGGGTCTCTCCCTTTACTTAGCAAGAATGAATATTATTAGAGTAGGCCAAGAAGTAGCTGGTGAAATTCAAAAGCAAGTTGCTGAGAATATTCTTACTTCAGACATTCAGACTTTAGACAATAGACACTCTGGTAAATATATTTCAAACATAATGTTTGATGCTCATCAAGTTCAGAATCTTGTGAGCACTGGAGTATTAAATATTATGAAAGATTCTTTTTCCGTTATAGCTTTAGTTTCATTAATGTTTTATCAAAATTGGAAATTAGCATTATTTGCGATTCTGATGATGCCTTTAGCTGCTGGTTTTGCAAAAAGTCTAGGTAAAAGAATTGGTAAAGCGGTGGGACAAGCTGGAGAAATTTCAGGAAGACTTACAAGTTTTCTTTCTGAAATATTTAAAGGTTCTAAAATGATAAGAATTTATCAAAAAGAAAACGAAGAAAGTAAAAACGCAAGTAAAATTATTCATGACTTGGTAGAAAAAAATATAAAAATTAATAGTGTGTTAGTTCGTGCCACACCTATAATGGAAACATTAACAGGAATAATGATAGCTGGTTTTATTTTTTTTTCTGGAAAATTAATTGCTGCTGGTGAATTGGAGGTAAATAATTTTTTTTCTTTTCTAGCTGCAATGATGTTAGCTTATCAACCTATAAGATCTCTTGCTACTATTAATATGGCTGCATATCAGGGTGCAACTGCTTTCAAAAGAATTTCAAGTATTATTGACAAAGAGATACAAATTAAAAATGATAGTAGTCTACCATCGCTCAAAATAGATAATACAAATATTAGTTTTGATGATGTGGGCTTTCAATATACAACTACTAACGCAAAAGCTATCAAAAATATAAACATTAACATTCCAGGTGGCTCAATGTCTGCGTTTGTTGGGCATAGTGGTGCAGGGAAAAGTACAATAATTAATCTTCTACCTAGGTTTTACGATCCGCAACAAGGAAGAATATTAATTGATAATCAAGATATTAAAACAATTTCACTTCACTCTTTAAGAAAAAATATTTCTTTAGTAAGCCAGGATATAATTTTATTTGATGATACCATTAAAAACAATATCATTTATGCAAAAAGTAATGCCTCGCAAAGCGAGGTTATTAATTCATGCAAGTTTGCTGCGGCTCATGAATTTATTGAAAAATTACCTAATGGGTATGAAACATTGATTGGCGAGAATGGTATTAAGCTGTCTGGTGGACAAAAACAGCGAATTTCAATAGCAAGAGCTATTTTAAAAAAATCACCAATAATTCTCTTAGATGAGGCAACTTCTTCGCTTGATGCTGACTCTGAAGAAATAGTTCAAAATGCTATTCTTAATCTTACTAAAAACAAAACTACATTGGTTATTGCACACAGATTATCCACAATACACAAAGCAGACAAAATATTTGTAATTAAAAGCGGAGAAGTAATCGATTCTGGTAACCACGAATTCTTAATCAAAAATTGTGATGAGTATAAATCTTTATACGAAAAACAGTTAAAATAATTTTAATGATTTCAATTTACAAATTTTTTACATATTTTTTTTATCCTTTTTTAATTATTTTTACCTATCTGAGAAAAATTAAAAACAAAGAAGATTCTTTTAGATATAAAGAGAAAATATTTCCAAGTTCATTCAATGTAACAAAGAAAAAAAGTTCAAAATTAATTTGGTTTCATGCTGCGAGTGTAGGTGAGTTAAATAGCATTTTACCTATTATAAATGAGCTAAACCAAAAGAAAAATATTGAATTTTTAATAACAACTGTAACTTTAAGTTCAGGTAATTTATTTAAAAGCAAATTAGAAAGTATTAATAATATTCATCACAGATACTTTCCTATTGATGTAGATTTCTTAATAAAAAATTTTGTGAACATGTGGAAACCAGATGCTGTTTTTCTTGTGGACTCTGAGATATGGCCGAATTTAGTAATGACCCTTCACAAAAATAAAATTCCCTTTTCAATTATTAACGCGAGAATTACTGAAAAAACATTTAAAAGATGGTTGATGTTTAAAAAAACAGCACGACAAATTTTTGAAAAGTTCGACTTATTTCTTGTTTCAAACAAAGATACGATAAATTACTTAAAAGAGCTAGGAGCAAAGAATATTGTATATAATGGAAATATAAAATTGTTAAGCGAAATTAATATTGATAAAATTTATAATAAAAATGAAAATATCCTATTGCAAAATAAATTTTGGTTATCAGCAAGTACACATTTTGGAGAAGAAGAATTTTGTCTTAAAACCCATATAATACTCAAAAATAAGTTTAAAAAAATTATTACCTTAATAGCACCTAGGCATATTAATCGGGTAAGACAAATTAAAAAATTATGCGAAGATTTTAATCTCAAGTCTCAAATACTTAATAAGGAGGATACGATAAATAATAGTTCGGACATAATTATCATTAATTCTTTTGGTGTATTAAATGAATTTTATAAATATGCTGTAAGTGTGTTCATGGGAAAATCTACTCTTGAGATGCTGAAAAATGTCGGGGGTCAAAACCCAATAGATGCTGCAAAGTTAGGTTGTAAAATATACCACGGTCCGTACATTTATAATTTTAAAGAAATTTATGAAGTTTTAAATAAATATAAGATATCTAAACAAATAAATTCTCCAGAGGAACTATCCGACCACTTAGAGAAAGATTTAGTAAATCAAAAACAAAAGCTATCTGATTTAAAATCACCTATTGAAAATCTTAGTAAAGAAACTTTGAAAATTACGATGTACAATATAAATAAATTTTTGTTGAATGAAGCTATATAAACCAAAATTTTGGAACGAAAAGAATTTCTTATCAATTATCCTTTTTCCAATAAGTTTAATAGTTCAATTATTTGCGCTTATAAAACAAAAATCTGTTAAGAGTTTGAATTTCAATATTCCGGTCATTTGTTTAGGTAATATATATGTCGGTGGAACAGGAAAAACTCCTTTATCTATATACTTAGCAAACGAATTAAAAAAAAAGGGAAAAAACCCAGTAATAATTAGAAAATACTACAAGAGTCATAAAGATGAAATCAGTTTGATTAAAAAAAAATTTGGGTTTCTGATACTTAATACAAATAGAGCTAATGCAATTAAAGAAGCAGAAAGAAAAGGATTTGACTCGGTAATTTTAGATGATGGGTTTCAAGATCACAGAATTAAAAAAGACTTAAATATAATTTGTTTTAATTCGGCTCAATTAGGTGGCAATGGCCTAGTCCTACCTGCTGGGCCATTAAGAGAAAGTTTTGACTCTTTAAAAAGAGCACAAATAGTAATGATTAATGGTGAAAAAAATAAATCTTTCGAAGAAAAAATTTTTAAAATTAATGAAAATATAAAAATTTTTTATTCTGAGTATGAACCAATTAATGCTCAACAATTTAAACAAAGGAAATTCATTGCTTTAATAGGAATAGGAAATCCTGAAAATTTTTTATCTTTACTAAGCAATATCGGAGTTAATATAGTTAAAAAGTATATTCTACCTGATCATTATCAATTTGATAAGGATGAAGTAAGTAAAATTATCCAAGAGGCAAAAGATAAGAATTGTCAGATAATCTTAACTGAAAAAGATTATTATAAAGTTGAAGATTTAAGTTTAGAAAGAATAGAGTGTCTAAAAGTTGATTTAAATATAAATAAAAAAGAAAAATTACTAGAGACAATATTAAAAACGTATGTTTAAATTTTTTACTTATTTTATACAATCAATAATCATTTACTTGTTGTTCCTTATCGGAAAATTAATAGGAATAAATTTAAGTAGATCTCTTTTTTCTAAAATTTTTGAGAAATTTGCATCAAAATTTAGGTCGAAAAAAATAATAGAAAAAAATTTAGAAATTTTTTCTAAAAATTTAACTACAGAAAAGAAAAATAAAATTATTTCTAATATGTGGAAAAATTATGGTAAAACCTTTATTGAGTATATTTTTTTAAACCGCTTTAAAAAAGATGTTATAAATATTGAAATAGAAGGTGAAGATAATCTTAAAAAGATTGTGGAAAATAAAAAACCTGTAATTTTTGTTTCCGGTCATTTTGCTAATTATGAATTGATGTCTATGGAAATTGTAAAAAAAAAAATTAAATTAGCCACTATTTATAGACCACTTAACAACTATTTTTTAAACCCAATGATGGAATATTTGCGAAGAAAATATGTTTGTAAAAATCAGATTAAAAAAGGTGTAGGTGGAGTAAGGGAGGCTATTGATTACATTAAAAAAGATTATAGCGTCGCTTTAATGATTGATCAAAGAGTTAGTGAAGGAGAAAAAATAAATTTTTTTGGAAAACCAGCATTAACAACTACTTTACCTGCCCAACTGGCAATTAAATTTAATTTACCTATCATTCCAGTATTTATTGAAAGAAAGAAAAATGATGAATTTAAGATAAAATTTTACAATCAAATAGATGTTAGAAACTTTAAAGATAAATTTGAATTAACAGAAAAGCTGAATAAAATACTTGAGGAAATGATAATTTATAAACCTGACCAATGGATCTGGTCGCATAATAGATGGAAATAGCTTAGTTTTCTTTTAAAGTTTTATACCTCTCATTCACCTCTTTTGGTGAAAAATAAGCTTCTTGAAGATCCACGTTCCAATAGTTTAAGTCTTTTAGCATTATCTTTTTACCTGAGATTGCGCATATAACGTGATCTCCATCCTCAACAATATCGAAAGAATTGTGTTTAAAAATAAGTTTAGCTTCTTTTTTTATCATCTTTAAATTATATATTTAGTAATCTTACATGAATATTGGACTAATAGGTAGTGGTGGAAGAGAGCATGCTTTATGCCAAAAATTATATGATTCAAAACTATGTAAAAAAATAATTTGCTTTCCAGGTAATGCAGGAACCTTAAGTGTTGCAAAAAATATTGATGTTGACATACTTAATTTCAAAAAACTTCTTAAATTAATCAATTTTAACAAAATAGATCTGGTAATAGTTGGACCAGAAGAGCCATTATCTCTCGGTATTGTTGACTTTTTAAGAAAAAATAAAATAAAAGTTTTTGGTCCTAATAAATTTGCAGCGAGACTTGAGGGGTCTAAAGCTTTTATGAAAAAATTATGCAAAAAAAATAACATACCAACTGCAAATTTCCAAATTTGTAAAAACAAAAGTCAGGTTTTAAAATTTTTAAAAAATAATAATATGCCTTTAGTTGTTAAATCTGATGGATTAGCTGCTGGCAAAGGTGTTACAATTTGTAAATCTAAAGAGCAGGTTTTAAATGTTTCAGATGAAATTTTTAAAGGAAAATTCAAATCATCAAACAAACTTGTAATTGAGGAATTTTTAGAAGGAGAAGAAGCAAGTTATTTTTTAATAGTAGATAAGAATAATTTTCAATTCTTCGGAACTGCTCAGGACCATAAACAGGTCAAAGAAGGAGATAGAGGGCCTAACACGGGAGGTATGGGTGCTTATTCGCCCGCTCCTATCATAGGCAAGGCCCTTGAAAAAAAAATTATAAATAGAATTGTAAAACCAACTTTAAACGCTCTTAAAAAGGAGAAGAAACATTACACTGGTTTTTTATATGTAGGCTTAATGATAAAAAATAATGAACCGTATCTCATTGAATTTAATGTTAGAATGGGCGACCCTGAATGTCAGGTGATATTACCAAGATTAAAAACTGATTTATTAAAGATAATAAATTGTTCAACTCAGAACAAATTAAAAAATATTAGGATAAAATGGAGTGAAGAGAAATGTATGACGGTAGTCCTGTGCTCTAAGGGCTATCCAGGAAAATACAAAAAAAATATTGAAATTGAAGAGCTTGAGAAAATAAAAAAAGATAAAAAAGATTTCATTTTTCATGCTGGTACCCAAATTAAAGATGGAAAGTTAGTCTCTACTGGAGGAAGAGTTTTAAATTTCACATCTATTGGAAAGAATCTTCTAAATGTAAGAAGAAAAATAATTAAAATGATAAAAAAATTGAATTGGAAAAATGGTTTTTACCGAAAAGATATTGGTTGGAAAATCATTAGCAAAAGATGAGAATTATAGGTGGAAAATTTAAAGGGAAAAAAATTCTATTTTTACGCTCTAAATTAACAAGGCCTCTAAAAGATTTTGTTAAAGAAAATATTTTTAATATTCTATATCATGCTAAAGAAATTAAGATAGGGATCAGAGGTTGTGAAGTGCTTGACTTATATTCTGGCATTGGGTCTTTTGGACTAGAGTGTTTATCTAGGGATGCAAAAAGAGTGACTTTCATTGAAGCTAATAAAGATGTAACAAAAATTTTGGAAGAAAACTTGAATAACTTAGCTATTAGTGCTCAGGGCAGTATAATTAATAACAAAATTGAGAATGTAAAAATTTGGGAAAAAAAATATGACTTAATTTTTTTAGATCCACCTTTTAAAGAAAATAAGTTTATTAATATTCTTAAAGTATTGAAAGAAAAAAAAATTTATAAAAAAAATCATATTGTCGTAGTTCATAGAGAAAAGAATTCAATTGACAATCTCGAGGGGATAATAAAAACTTTTAAAACTAAAATTTATAGGAGATCAAAAATAATTTTTGGATACTTTAACTAAGAATTTTTTTAGTGCTTTTTTTTACCTGTTCTACAGCAGGTTGGTCAAATGGGTTTATATTATTAAATTTTCCAATTAAAATTGTATTTAGTATAAAGAATGAAAATAGCTCTCCAAGAGTTTCTTCATCTTTAGTTTTTATTGTAAATTCTTTAAAAGAAATTTTGTTTTTAATAAAAGTATTCAAAAGAGCTTTCTTTTGCGCACTTTTTATTTGATCTAAACTTTTGTTATTCAAATAAAATCTCTCTTTAATATATTTTTTTAAGTTTAGTTTATTGGCAGACCTTTCATTAGTGCTAAAGATTAAAAATATTTTATCTTTAGGTCCATCTAAATATAACTGGAGTAAACTGTGATGATCTTTCGGAGCAGTTGATACAGTTGGCAAAAAACCTTGTTTTTTTTTTCCTAGACTCTCTGCAATTAACTGTTGTAACCAATATAAAAATTTGTCTAGTTGAGGTGAGTAGTTTAAGAGGATAAGGTTTTGAACTTTTTTTTGTTGAAAAATGTTTGCAAGTTTTAATGCAGTCTTAATTAAATGTGTTTTTTTAATTAAATGGCTTAAAATTCGTTTTCTTAATTTAGTAATATTGAGCCCCATTAAATATGCCGGTATCAAGCCCACTTCTGATAATACAGAATATCTTCCACCAATATAACTTTTATGTTCAATAAAGTTCAGTTTAAATTTTTTCGAAATATTGTAAAGAACGTTATTCTTTTTTTCAGATATCACAATTATATTTTTTGAATTTTTTTTAATGATATTTAAATGAAAAAAAATAGATAAAGTTTCGGTTGTATTTCCTGATTTTGAAATTACCAGAAAAAGAGTTTTATTTAATTGCAGGCTTTTTTTTAATCTAAAAAGTTTTTCAATATTTAAATCATTTAGAAAGTAAATTTTCTTTTTAATTTTATGGATTAAAAAATTATGAATTGCTTCGGCTCCTAATATTGAACCTCCCATTCCAATAATTACAATTGTATTATATTTTTTAAATTTTTTTAGTTCTTTTAGTTTAAAACTCAATTTAAATTTTGAATTAAACATTGCAAAAAGCGTCTTAGAATTTAGAATTTTGGAGTTTAATTGATTTAAAATTTTCTTTTGTTTGCTAAGGAATTTTTTACTAATCTTTTTGTTAATATGAATTTTATTAACATGATCTTTGATTATTAAATTACTAACTTTCACTTACGAATTTTTTCAATTATCGAATTTTCAACTGATTTAGATTTATTAATACTTGATGTGTCTTCTTTGGGAACTTTTAAAATTCTTTTAATTTGTTCTTTTTCATCAATACTTTTATTTTTTAATGACCCAGGTTCTGGAATTTTTTCATAATCGGGTGGGAGTACTAGTGGTTGTTTTTTTTTAACCAAGAATTCATCAGTGGTCTTTATTTTTTCATTTCTTAAAACCTGTCCAGCCTCTTTAAATGAGCCGCAAGAGTTTAAAAAAATTAAAAAAATTATAAAATATTTAGTTATTTTCATTAATTTCTTTTTACAAACATTTCTCTTATAATTAAACAAATAATTCCAAATGTAATAAATATATCAGCAACATTAAATGTAAACCAATGCACATTGCCATAATGTATATCAATAAAATCAGGCACAGCCTTGAAAAATAATCTATCATAAAAATTCCCCAATGCCCCTCCAATGATTAAGGAAAAAACAATTTTTTCACCTTTTTCCATTTGTAATCCGATGAATGATAATATTAAAACCACTAATCCAAATAACAATGTAATCAAATTGTAAAATAAAGTTGAGTCTGTGCTAAAAAGACCAAAACCTATTCCTGTATTCCAAACTAAATCGAAATTTAGAAAATCATTCAAATATAAAACACTATCACTAAAATCATCTAAAATTACACTTTTTGAATACCTATCAAGAAAAAAAATAGAAAAAATAATAATAAAAAAATAAAGATTTTTTTTAATAGTAATTTTATTTTTTATTTCTTTAAGATCAATCAAAATATTGACTTTCTATTTTATTGGACAACTTTCTCTTTGGCATTTTTTTTCTAAAATTTTCCAACATCTTTCACATTTAATTCCTTGAGCTTTTTTTACTTCAATCTTTACGTTATCATTACTTGATAGTTCTTTCTCTGCTTTTGAAACTATAAAATAATCAGCTAAATCTAACTTATCAAGAAGCTCAAATTTTTTCTTGTTCAATGTAAGTTTAATTTCTGCTTCTAAACTTGACCCAATTTCTTTATTAGCTCTTTTTTCTTCAATCGCAATATTTGCTTCTTGTTTAATTTTAAATAGATTTGTCCATTTTTCATTTAATTTATCATTCTTCCAATTATTTGGTATTTTTACAAAATTATTTTCGTGAATACTTTCATCATTATTTTTATTTACTAAGCTATAGATTTCCTCAGTTGTAAAAACTAAAATTGGAGCAAACCACTTTAATAGGCTTTCTAAAATTATGTTTAAAACAATTACACAGTTTTTTCTTTTTTTCGAATTTATACTATCGCAGTAAAGAATATCTTTTCTAATATCAAAATAAAAAGAAGAAAGGTCTAGTGTACAAAAATTTAGTAATTCTTTATAAAGTTTATGAAAATTATAATTTTTTAAATTTTCATCAACTGATTTACCTATTAAAAATAATTTATGCAAAATAAATTGCTCTAGTTCATCAAATTCGTTTAGTTTAATTTTTTCAAATTTTTGTTTTTCAAAATTATCTTTTAGGTTACCAAGCATAAATCTAAAAGTATTTCTAATTTTTCTATAAGACTCGGCATGTTGTATTAAAATGTTTTTATCTATTCTTAAATCTTCAGCATAGTCAGATGCTGAAGCCCAAACTCTAAGTATGTCTGCACCGTAATTCTTTAATATATCTTCAGGAGAGATAACGTTACCCATCGATTTAGACATTTTCATACCTTTGCCATCCACAACGAAACCATGTGAAAGAATACTTTTAAATGGTGCTTTACCTCTAGTTCCACATGATTCTAATAAGGATGAGTGAAACCAACCCCTATGCTGATCAGATCCTTCTAAATACATATCTGCAGGCCATTTTAAATCTTTTCTTTTCTCTAAAACAAAACTGT
>MDSV01173989.1_pt1 | contig 10887 bp, 9 predicted proteins | sample 810851 | NCBI WGS metagenome assembly MDSV01 (sample SAMN05326640, study PRJNA326480) | marine metagenome | isolation source: seawater | place: Atlantic Ocean: North East | collected 2012 | reverse complement strand
CCTTCAAGTCCGATGGACGCTTGGCTGACCGCTCGATTCAACAAGCGCATTCACGAATTTATTCACGCCATGGATAATTTTGACCTCCGCCGAGCCGTTGAGATCTCTCATTATGAGATCATCAAAGATATCAACTGGTACATTCGCCGAGGGGGGCAGAATCCATCGGTTGCATCACAGATATTCCCTCAGTGGACACAAATGGTTTCCGTATCAACTCCTCATTTAGCAGAGGATTGGTGGGCTTCACGGGAGCACCATGACGGGACATTTGTTGCGGAAAGCCAATTGGAATTGCCTGCTTCTACAACACCCAAAGACCATCTCACTCTTGCATCAGAGCAGTACATTCGGGACTTTTTGGAGCAGGCTCGGAAGGTGCAAAACATTGCAGAACGCCACTTGGGTGGTCAAGCCAAGTCAGCAATTGTTGTCATATCCCCGTCATGGAAGCGTGAAATGGCTCGTGCAGCCCTTGATTTCATCACTGAAGGAGGTCATCCAAAACAATTCGTTCCAGTCTTAGCACAAATGCCGATGGCTCAGGCAGAACGAAAGGGCGAAATGATGACTTTTTGGGGCAAGAAGATGCTCCCACAGGTGTTCAAATGGGACGACGCTTCACGGGAAGTGATTGTTTCGGAACTTGACGAACAACAGGTGCTCCAACATGCCTCCAAGTTCATCGCATCCGATTTAAACCTCGAATCAGTAACGGTTGTTGTTGGTGAAAGCGATTCCGACACCACTGAACGTGCAGGTTCAGCAATGCCACTTTCGCCTGCGATCGTTTACAGCTGATCACTCACTTTCTTCATCAAGAGATTGAATGATGGCGATATCTTTCGGTCGCTGTGGAGGTATCGGTGCGAGTTGTGGGCGACGCATGGATGTTACAACAGCCCAACCAATAAGCCCTGTTGCGAGAATAAACAACACGGTTGACAACTTGATACCATTATCATCGTTTTCTCCCGAAGCGCTGTCCAAGGAAACTTCACATCCACGGGCATCAACGACCCTCCCTGGCTCGGTATTTAGGCAGAAATCGTACGCATTGCTAATTCCATCACCATCACCATCAAGTTGATATTGACTGCAACCATCAAAATTTGCACTTTCTGTGCTTTTTGTTGACGGGCAGTCGTCAAGGGCATCAAGAACACCATCTTGGTCATCATCGTCATCTTCAATGGCATCAATACAACCGTCTCCGTCCACATCTTGTCCCGCGCTTGAACTTCCGATGATTCCCTTGGGGCATCCATCAAGAGGGTCTTTGAATCCATCATTATCGTCATCATCATCCTCAGTGCTATCAAGGCAACCGTCTTCATCATGGTCCACGGTTGAACCCTCCAAATACCATCCCTTTTCACCAAGCAGGCAGGAATCAAGACTGTCCATTACTCCATCGTTATCGTCATCATTATCGTTGGTCGAATCTCTACAGCCATCACGGTCGTAGTCATTACCGAGTTCAGAAATCCATGGGTCTACATCATTGGGACACGCATCATCTGGAATGCTAATGCCATCACCATCTTTGTCAATATCACACGGGTCTCCCATTCCGTCATTGTCGAGGTCGGATTGGGTGGGATTGGCCGTTGTCGGGCAATTATCAAGTTGGTCAACAAATCCATCTTCATCGCCATCAATATCTGAGCAACCGTCCTGTTCTACATCGTTTTCATTCGTTGAAATCCATCCAACAGGCCCTCGCGGACAGAGGTCATTAACATCAAAAATTCCGTCATTATCATCGTCATAGTCTTCGGTTGCATCACGGCACCCATCATCATCATGGTCGGTTATTGAACTGCTTATCCATCCGACGAAGCTTGCATCACAATCGTCTTCAAGGTCAAGTTTCCCGTCATTATCATCGTCGTTATCACAGAAATCACCGTACACATCACCATCGTGATTCTCTTGCTGTGAGTTGGCCAATCGCGGACAATTGTCCATTCCGTCAACGACACCATCCAAGTCAAGATCTGTTACGTACATCCAAACGCCCATGTCATATTCGTAGTCATGGTTGAGTTGATGTGACATGACGGTGGCATCGTCGTTAGAAAGAAAACCAACAACAGGTGAGCCTTCGGTATTAAACGCCAAGTGTTGAGGCAGATCGTTACCGTCGCCCCCTCCTGCAATGGCCCAATCCCAAGTTCCGTTGACCAATCGTTGGCCCAAGAAAATATCGTAATGTTCTCCATCGTTAATCCCGTCTTGGTCATTCAGTGAATTCACTCCAAGCGTCAAGGCCCCAGACATTTTCCCGAGTACAATGGCGTCTCCTTGAGGAGTCAATTGGATCCGGTGAGCGTGTTCTGCACCGACTCCTCCAAAAGAATCAGCACGAAGCCATTCACCGGTGTTGCTTATACTGGCATCGTAGAAATCATACCATACGGGGACGGATGTCGAATGGTTGCCAAAGGCCATTTGTTGGTTGAAATCACCGATTACCCTGAGTCCACCAGCGCCAACTCCAACGCAGTCGGTAACGGAATCATCTCCGTCTCCGCCTGCACTACTGCTCCACTTCCAACCGCTTTGATCATAGTTGGCAATCGCGATGTCAACTGTACCATTGCTGGATGAAACATGCTCATCAAACGCTATAAATTCATCAAAGTTGAGAGCAAAATAAGTTGAACCGAAACCATCTTCGCAAAGGGACCCATATATTTCAATCGGGCTCGTTGAAAAAGTAGAATGGTGGGTGATTACCTGGCCAGCATCATCGTGAACGATGATGGCGGCCTGTTCAATTTCTCCACCCATGACCGTTCCACTGGCAACATCAAACGAACCGCGATGATTTACAGCGAGGTGGATTTGGTCTGATTGCGTCACCATGAGGTCCATTACATACATTTCATTCTCGTTAGAAATTGAATTTGCCCATAGCCAATCTCCTTCAGGGCTAAGGGCCGCGAGAAAGGTACCTCCCAGTTCAGATGTTGATGATATGAGCGGGCTTAATTGCCCCAATGTCATGTTGCACACTTCCAGGTAGGAAAGTCCACAAAACACTCCAGCAACGACAATTGTCCCATCGGAAAGTGCTGCTGAGTGGCTGATTACATCCAAGCCGGAACTGCCCCCAGATAGCGTTCTGTTCCATGTACCATTTTCATTGATCCATGCAACATAGAAATCCTCTCCAAAACCACTGTCGTTGCTTGAATAACTCTCAACATCTCCGTGGAAGAGAATGCTGGATTCGAAGGAACCTGTAACTAAGAATTGCCCGTTAGCCAAAGGGAGCATGCCGCCGATTCGTTCGTTACTTTGTCCGCCAGCTCCAACGAACCAACCAGCAGTACTGTTGTTTTCAGATGAAAACGAGATGGCAGCATCATCATTTAGCGGCGCATAACCATCGCTTTCCCCAACAGGCACGAGGCTCATGGTGAGCAACAAAGCCGTTAGGAGGGGCGTTAGGGCGTGCAAGCGCATGAACTTTGCAGGGGCGTCTTCCATAAGAACCTCTCGCGTTCAATGTGTGTCCCAATCAAAGCGAGAATTGAAAGGGTGTCGGCGTAAAACTTGGATTATGGGTCGCCAAGGATCTCGAGACCGGCGGTCAAACCGACCCTCAAATCGTCAAAAAAGATACGGTGGTACCCGCAAGATTGCCCTTGAAGAACGGCATAAAGACGAAGTCCAAACGATGGACGAGAAAGCGGAAAAACGCTTTGATGTAAAGCCCAGCCCCATGGGTTTCCCTTCGCAGATGGAAGAACCCCGGACGTTTTCATTTGACTGGGTTCTTTCCCCCGTCCCTCTCGCATCTGAAGAACGGGTAGCAGGTGTCGTCATGCGTCGTGGAGAGTTCGGCTGGGTTGAAGATGAGCGTCTCGATGAGATCGCGGAATTTGTGAAGGGGCAAAACATGTCCTTGGATCAGGCTCTATCACTGCGCTCGGCCCTTCTCCAACAAAAAACAGTGTATTCTCACGGCAAACTCAAATCCAAAGCAAAGCAAATGGCAGCAAAGTACAGGTCAGGTACCTCAATCGTAGAACTTTCAAGAAATTTTGATTTCCCGCCAATGAATGTGTTTCGGGCAGTACTTGAGGCAAATGGATGGTCAAAGAACAAGATCAAGGACAGTTTGCGTTCACCGTCTTCAATGAAACAGCGCGAACAAGATGAATTCAAAGCCGCCGAAGCAGCAGACCGAGTTTCAAATGTGGACCAATCCGAAACCCAAGTGAGGGCTGATTTGTTTGAAGATGTGCTTGCTGATTGGTTTGAGGAACAAGGCGTGCGTCTCCGCAGGCAACCGGAAATGGTAGCGGAGCAAAAGGCAGAACACGGCCGTCCAATCCGTACCCCCGACCTGTTATTTTTGGATCATGTCATCATCAACGGCCGGCCAGTCTCATGGATTGATGCCAAACATTTCTACGGCGGTGACGTTGATTTTCAACGGAAGAAAACAAAGAAGCAGATGTTACGCTACATCGATGAATGGGGGAGTGGAGCGATTGTCTATCGCCACGGTTTTTCCGAAAACCTCTACATTCCCGGCGTCACTATGCTTGATGCAAGCCCTCTTGACCTCTCCGTGTTTGATGAAGGGTTGTGACGGGTGCAATGTGGCTGAGCAATATACCAAGTCCAGTGTTTGAGAGTCCTTCCATGAATCGTGTCAAGTCCTCGTCTTTGGGAATTTTAGCTAGGTTTTTGGGCACTACTGCAACGGAAGTACCTAACATACACATCCTTGCAGCAAGGCGATTATGAAGCCCTTGTTCTGCAATCACAGCATCAACAGTTTGTCGGAGTTGGGCCCGAATAGTTTCTTCCATCATTCCAGATTGGTCAGCAAAGTTCTGTGATTCATCAAGTAATAATGCCCATTTATTTTCATCCCACTCACCTTTTCGCAGTGAGTCCATACAAGACATTCCTGCTTGAGTGATCGAATGTTGCCACTCCGGGTTATCGATGTAGTCAGATGTATGCTTGGCTCCACCGCTTTCCCACACCAATACTACCGGAATGTCGGCGTCAAAGCTCACCGCTTGTCCTGGCCATCCCGGTGCCCCAGGTTGAAGCCGCAATTCAACGCCACCTACCGATGCGCCGAGGACATCGCCAAGTCCAGAACCATGTTTTCGTTCAATACGATGTGCAATTTTGTAGTACTGATTCAATCGTCCTCTTCCAGTGAGCTGATGAATCACATTTCCCATCGCCATCAATCCAGCAGCGGACATCCCCAGCCCTTGGCTCAAGGGACATTCGATTTTGATATCAGCCTCAATGCCTTCATGCGGTCGCAGCAGGGTTGCACTGCGGCACCCCTCAATCAAGTCAAGGTAGAGACTTGAATCCTCCACAGATTCACCGTTTGAGTCGATAATGTTGAGGCTGATCGGTGCAAGTTTTTCTTCAATTCTTTTTCCTTCTGGTTTACTTCCAGCGAAAACTTTCAACTCAGTTGGCTCAAGCGTGGTCAACCTTGCTTGGATGATCACTCCATGTTGAATGGTGAAACCAGCACCCAAACTGCCTTGGGAGCGCGGTAAACGGTGCGATTTGTCAATGGAAAACAGGAGAGTAATATGTCCCCCTGACCGATGCTCAATCACTGGCTCGCCTCATGAAGTGGTTGGCGCCATCAGTCATGAAGGCTGCGTGGAAGAGCGTCGCTCGTTCAAGCCAAAGCGGACACAATGTCTTCGCCAAGGTCTACGAAGCGCTGGTTCAGTTCTCCCAGTGCCATGTTGAAGGCCGTGACTGGGTCCAAACTTCCGTCAGTTTCGTATGAGAATACATAGGCATCCTCTACATTTTCCATAATGATTGCATTGTCGAAATCACCTTCTCGGCCTGTGCCTTCTCCAACTTGGTGAAGGGCCTTCTCAAGGTCAAGTACATGGTTGATGTTTGTGATTTTCTTATCCTTTCCAAACAGTTTGGCATCAATGTTCTTTCCATCTGATGTTTTGAGTCCCAAATTGAAGAGGACACTTGCCTTCTTCGGCTTCTTGAGGACAGCGATTTGGTGAGGCTGGAAGCCGATTGCAGCGGCGGGGCTCCACTTTGCATGATCTCGGCCACGGCCGAGTACTGCGAATGCATAGAATTCCAAGAACTGGCCAGGGGCGAGTATGGTGAGTGGTATTTGCTTGTGCTCTGGAAGAATATCAAAGACAGGATCTGAGATGGTGGTGATGTCTCCAGCATAGACTGTCTTGTATTGTTCTTCTGAATCTGCAGAGGGGCCTCGAGCAGAGAGGGTGTAGAGGACTTGACACATTGGGCAGCCCTTGTCCTTCTCAACAACATCTTTGCAGTTGACACATTCATCAGGGAATACCAATCCTTCTTCTTGGTGAGTTGGGATTGGAATCATGGCCAATCGGTGTGCAAGAACTTCATCAGGTAGAACGTTGACAGATTCTACGACATCACCCTTGTTGTCTTGAGTGACTCCTTGAGAAAAGTCAACTCGTGTGATCGCCAACTTTGGGACATCAGCGATGAGTGCCCTACGGATGGCATTTACTTGAGCAGCATCAGTATTGCTGATGAGGATTCGGATTTCATGACCACGGGGCCAGCCTTCTACGATTTCAGTCTTCATGATGTTCACCTTTTTCATCAGACACGGCGTCCACGGCGTCCACCCTTTTTCTTGGTGCCGTCGTGAGCGATAGGCGTGACGTCCTCAATACGAGAAATGGTCATACCAGCACGGGTCAGGGCTCGAATAGCCGCTTGCGCACCGGGCCCAGTGTTGTTGGAGAGGTTGCCTCCTGGGGCTCGGTATTTGACGATGAGTTCGGTAAATTCCTTGTCTCGCAAGGCATCTGCAAGGCGTTCTGCGGAACGTGTTGCAGCGAATTGACCGCCCTTATCCTTTCCAGCCTTGACCACTTCTCCACCGTTGCAGGTGGTGATGGTCTCAGCACCGGTAAGGTCGGTGGCGGTCATCAAAATATTGTTGTAAGAACTGAAAATGTTGACAATTGCTTTGCGTGACATCACTCAGCACCTCCGTCAGTTGTTTCAGCATTTGCAGCTTCACCTGCAGCTTGAACTTCTCCAGCAAATTCAGGAGTTGCAACAGGGTCTACTTCTTCCTCATTGTATTCAGCAGATTCCTTACGGCCTTCAATAGCCTTGCGAATGGTATGCTCAGGGTTGTTAAGGGCAGATGAAGAGTGGTAGCGTAGTTCACCTTCTTCGTCACGGGTGACGGGGTAAGATGGGATGGTAACTTTCTGGTCGCCGATGCAGATTTGGCCGTGAGTGACCAATTGGCGGGCTTGCTTCATGGAGCATGCGAGTCCCTTGTAGTAGACTTGTGCTTGAAGACGACGGCTGAGGATGTCTTCGGTTCCAAGCGAGAGAATATCGTCAAGGCTAGCGTTGGACTCGATGAGTCCTTTGTTGTGAAGAGAATGGAGCAAATCTTCCATCTCTCGCTTTCCGTGACCTTCGCTGGTGTCCACGGTACCGATCAAGCGCATAGCTTGGCGTCGATGACGACGAAGTTGTGATTTGGCCTTCCAAATTTCACGCATGTTCTTGAGCCCATGATTGGCTTGAATGGCGTGTTCTTCTTTAATTCGGCCTTCCTTCCAAGGGTGAGAAGGCGTGTCAAATTTAGGTCGTGAAAACTTTGGCTCTCCCATACTTCATTCCTCCTTATACCTTCTTTCGGCTTACACCAAGGGTAAGTCCACCGCGCCCGTTTGACCGGCCTCGCTGGCCGCGGACTTTGTTTCCTGACGCATGACGAACGCCACGGTAGCACTTCATGGTACGAAGACGGTTGATGTCATCGCTCAATGTGAATCGCACTTGTTGCCCGGTGAGATGAATTTCTTCACCGGTTTCGAGGTCTCGCTGTCGGTTTAGCATCCACAATGGAACTTTCTCAGCATAATTTTCAATGGCGAGGCGCAACACTTCTTGCTCTTCAAGGGAGAGGAATCCAGCAAGTTTGTAAGCATCAAAGCCGGTATTTTTACAGATTTGGGTTGCGGTGCGGTGACCGACTCCCTTGACTGAGGTTAGGGCGGTAGCCAGAGGCTTGAGTCCGTCCATATCGGTATCTGCCATACGTAGGATGTACGAGAAGTCCTCTCCAAGGTCCTCGTCCTTTGGTCGTGCCATGTTCTTTCACCTCAACGCTTACACATAGTGTCAAGCAAGCCTCCGACTTGCCTCCCGTATATGAAGACCGCGATGGCCACATTCGCGCCACTGAGTCTCAAAAACTACTATTTCTAGTGGCTGATTTTCACGATTCAGAATGACAAACGCACAACAGCAAGACATCCCCGGATGGATGTTGGGCAACAAAACCATCCCGCTCACCGTGTCTACGGCTGAGTTGACGGTCCAGCGAACCTTGCCATTTCGGTTGGTCAGCAGGGTCCATGTTCAACCGGAGCGTTAGTGATTTCATGTTGTGCTCCAATGCGATTTCAACGAGGCCATCTATCGACTGATCTGACAAAGGTTCACGGATCAAGGCGACGACCTTACCGGTCGCTTGAATGAGCAGGTTATCACTCCTCTTTACCGGCTGCAATGGGTGGTCGTGATGAAGCTGAGGCCTGCGTCCATCAACACTTGCCCAGCGGCCCATCCCTTCTTTGGAAACACCTTCCAGCCATGTTGAAACCAAACCGCTCTCGAGCAATGCAGCGTCAAGGATGCTAACATATTCTCCTCGTTTAGGAGGGTAGACATTTGGTTTGGGAAAAGTTTCCTCATCCGATTCCAATGCCGTGGAGAGCACCAATGGCTCGTCTCCTAAACGCGGCGGTATTCGTACGAATCGTCGGGCAACTCCTTCTGAGGATGCAGCGCCAAGCCATAACGCAAGCCGGTCCACACGTCCACGCCCGCGGGAGGTCCAAACCCATGTACGTCCCAGACCGGGCCAAATGTTGTCAACCAACGCTTCTACCTTATTTCGTTGCACTGCGGTGAGCCGAGGTGAGAGGTCCAGTAGCAAGGCCGGCCCTCGGGGATGTTCTGCAAAATACGGCTTCCATGCCGCAAATACGTCATCAAGGCTTGGCTGCATTTCATCCAATCCATGGGTGCGACTGTTACGAGGGCGAGCAGGGTCAAGGTGTAAAAGAGCTACAGGGGCGTCAATATGCCCCCTCAAGACTTCCAAGGCGCCTGATGCGTCAGTTCCATCTCCCGCTAATATCCGACTCTCTTTGAACCAAGGTTTTGATTCTGCTTTCAGTTGACGAGCAACAATTTGCATGTTTTTGGCGCTTGCTTGAGCCCGTTGCGGCGAGAGTTCTATTCCGAGGGCAGGCCGTTGAAGAATTGAAGCATGTGCGGCAAGCTGTAATCCACTTCCACAAGCACAATCGACGATGAGTCCCTTCGGGAGGTCGCACATCTTGAGCATCGCTGAACGGGCCGTAGCAACTTGCCATGGCGTTGACAGAGGTTGTCCTTCTTTGGCATGGAAAAAGAGCATCCCCTGTGGTGCTGTTTTGTCTTGGGCCTGTTCGGTCAAACCATCATCGTTAACAAGAGATGGGTCAAGAATTGTGTGCAATTGGAACCCTCACAACTCAGCGATGTGACTTCGGGTCAACAGACTTTCAAAATGGAGGCCAGCGTCAGCAAAGGCTTGTTCTGCCCCTTCTTCCCGATCGACAATACTGATGACGCCGACCACTTCACATTCCGTGTCAGCATGGATTCGCTCGACGGCTTTTATTGATGAGCCACCGGTTGTCGTTACATCTTCAACGACCACGACCCTGCCTCCGCCATCCAAAGATGCTCCTTCAATACCCGGGGGATTGTTGGTTTTGCGACCCCCGCGTCCCTTTGGCTCTTTTCGTACCATGAATCCACGCAACGAGTCGCCTGCGTCAGGAGACGTGATCACAATCGCTGTTAAGGGGACAGCGCCCAATTCCAAGCCCCCGACGAAATCGGCTGCTAAGGCCTTCATTCTGACATTGAGGAGCGTCCCTAGAATGCCCGCTGCTTCGGGGTGCATCATCACAGGCTTGGTATCAAAAAACCATCGTGAGTGACGCCCGCTTGCGAGGGTGAACGCCTCATCGTGGCCTCCATCAAGGAATGCCAATTCTTTGACCAATGTTGCAAGTCGATTCCATTGAGGATGGGCGTGAACGCTTTCATGAACGGCCATGATTGAGGCTTGGGCCCTTAAGACATGAACTTTCCTTCCTTCAATTTTTCATGCCGGGGGTCGCCAAAAGAAACCCACCGTGTTGATGATAAAGGGTCGCCGTCAAGAGGAAACGAGCGACGATGCCGACTGCGAACAACGAGAAGAAAACGGCTGAGCATAATCCGCTGCTCGGCCTTGACCTTCCTCGTTTAGAGAACGAAATGGAAACATACCATCAATGGATGGATGAACGGGCCGATGATGCATACCGCATCGCGGAGGAGGTCCGTTCCCTTGGTTACGATTATCGTGACCATGTTGAAATTCCCAGAGCAGCCGACCTCGCAGGTCGAACAGAGAAACTTCTCGTTGAATATTTGCAAGGTTACGAAGTTGCCGAAGATATCCGGGTGATGTTGGAAGCCCACGACCGTGAAACGACATCGATTATGATGGCTCAATCGGTTGCGAGGGGATTTAGAGAACAAGGATATGATTTGCAGACGGCCATTGATGTTGGTTTACGTGTCGGTTTAGCGATTTTAACCGAGGCAGTTTTGGTGGCGCCACTTGAAGGAATTAGCGAGGTCCGCCTCCTGAACAATGTGGATGGTTCACAGTTCGTATCGGTTCATTTTGCCGGTCCAATCCGTGCAGCTGGGGGGACCGCTCAAGCGCTTGCAGTTTTGATTGCTGATATGATTCGTCGCGAACTCAATGTAGGT
>MDSV01102545.1_pt1 | contig 10887 bp, 9 predicted proteins | sample 810851 | NCBI WGS metagenome assembly MDSV01 (sample SAMN05326640, study PRJNA326480) | marine metagenome | isolation source: seawater | place: Atlantic Ocean: North East | collected 2012 | reverse complement strand
GCGCAAAAGCGTCCTGCAATGAATTCTCGTTTTCGGTTTTGTGAAACACTCTCTAAGTAGGTTCGTTCAGCGAATGAAAGAAATGATGCGTCAATCTTCGCATTACGAGTTTCCATAATGGCTACAGAACTTGAAAATAAATCTTTTAGTGCTCCCATACTTTGGACCGTATCTCGAAAATCTATTTTGGTCGCACATTCATCAGCGGTACTTACTTACTTATCGAGCGTTCGTTTAGAATTTTGTTTATGGCTTTTCCATCTGCTTGGCCGGATGTTGATTTCATTACCTGCCCAACAAAAAAACCTTGAACTTTCGTATCACCTGAACAGAAACGTTCCCATTCATCGGTGTATTTATTAATGAGTTGGTCCACAAGGTTTTCCAACTCTTTTAGACTTACCGCTTCAAACCCTAATTCAGTTGCTAAATCTGATGGAATACCCCCTCTTTGAACTAACTCTTCTAACATTTTCTTTGCTTGTGTACTGGTAATTTCTAATTTGCTTTCCATTTGGACTAATTGTGCAAGAGCTTCTGTTGTCAACTCACCTAAACCATCAGATAGATTATTTACTAAGTGTTTCACTACTCGTTCGGGTAACCCTCCGCCTTTAATAGCGTCCAGAGCAAAGACGTCATGGTTACGTTCTACGAGCAAGGTCACATCATTCGATTTTACTCCATTTAGTTTTGCCAGTTTCCCCCTTCGTTCGGATGGCAATTCAGGCATTTCTTTATCAATTTTCGTGATTATTTCTTTGCTTGGATTAAGGGGCACTAAATCCGGCTCAGTGAAGTAACGGTAGTCTTCAGCATCTTCCTTTGAGCGGCCAGAACGGGTTCTTCCTGCATCTTCATCCCAGTGACGGGTTTCTTGTTTCGGAGATTCCCCATTCCCATATAGGCTGATGTGGCGATTTGCTTCATACTCAATCGCTCGACCTAGTGATTTAAGTGAGTTAACGTTTTTTATTTCACATCGCGTTCGTAGATTATCCTCACCTATTTCACGAACTGAAACGTTTGCATCTACACGTATTGAACCTTCTTCCATTTTCGCGTCAGATATTTCTAAGGTTAGGATGATGCTGCGTAGTTCAGAAACATACGCTTTGGCTTGTTCAATAGTTCGTATTTCTGGCTTACTTACGATTTCAATTAGTGGTATACCGGCACGGTTGTAGTCCACTAAGGAGTAATCGGACCCGGAGATTCTTCCACTGGCTCCAATGTGGGTAGTTTTTCCCGTGTCTTCTTCTATGTGCGCTCGTTCAATTCCTATTGATTCACCAGTGGGAAGCTGAAGGTAACCGTCAAGATTTGTTGGCAAGTCATATTGGCTAATTTGATAATCTTTTGGCATATCTGGGTAAAAGTAGTTTTTTCGCGCAAATACTGATCGGTTTACTGAGCAACTTAATGCTCTCCCTAATCGCATAGCGAAATAAACTGCTGTTTCATTAACAACAGGTAGTGAGCCAGGAAGCCCTAAGCAGACCGGGCAAACATTCGTATTTGGTTCGCTTCCAAACTGGTTGAGGCACCCACAAAAGAGTTTTGTCTGCGTTGCAAGCTCAACATGCACTTCTAACCCAACTATAAGTTCCCAATCGTCTTTAAAAGTTTCTTGATTCATTGTGATGCCTGTTCCAAGGTCCGCGCTACTTGATACATCACCGGTTCCTTCATTGGGGGTGCAAGTATTTGGACCCCTATAGGCATACCATCTTTGCCTGAACCAAACGGAATAGAGATAGCTGGATGACCTACAAGGTTGGAAGGAATCGTGCAAACGTCGTTTACATACATTGTCATTGGATCATTTACTTTCGCCCCTAGCTTAAAGGCAGTGCAGGGAGAAGTGGGAGAAAGGAGTACGTCATAGTCTTTATAGAGATCAGCAAAATTCTCTGCTAGGAGTCTTCGTACCCTTAATGCTTTCCCATAGTACGCGTCATAGTATCCTGCCGATAAGGCATAGGTGCCAAGCATTATTCTTCGTTTGACTTCATCCCCAAACCCTTCTGTTCTCGTACTCACGTTCATTTCTTTTAGGTTGGCACCGTCAACTCGTAATCCGTAGCGAACTCCGTCGTAACGACTGAGGTTGCTTGATGCTTCGGCTGGTGCGATGAGGTAATACGCTGATAGGCAGTACAGAGCGGCAGGGAGAGAAACTTCTTCAACTTGTGCGCCCGCATTGGACAAAGCAGAGACGGCTTTATTTGTTTGTTCGATAACTTCGTGGGTGATGCCATCTATTCCTCCCATCAGTTCGCTGATGATACCTACTTTAAGTTTGTTGACGCCTTCATCAATTATTTGCACAAAAGAATTAGGGGCTTGTTTAATGCTGGTTGAATCTAGAGGATCATAACCTCCGATTACTTCATGAACGATCGCCGCATCTCTGACAGATGTGGCAAAGGGCCCCACTTGATCTAATGAGCTGGCGAATGCCAAGAGCCCATAACGTGAGACCCCCCCATACGTTGGTTTTACACCAACGACTCCACAAAGAGCTGCTGGTTGGCGTATTGAGCCTCCAGTGTCTGAACCTATGGCGATAGGGGCAAACCCTGCCGCCACGGCTGCCGCACTTCCACCACTTGACCCTCCTGGGACACATGAAAGGTCATGAGGGTTTCGGGTGGGCCCGAAGGCAGAATTTTCTGTTGAACTGCCCATAGCAAATTCATCTAAGTTTGTCTTACCAACTATTGTCGCCCCTGCTTCTTTAAGTTTCTTGACAACAGTTGCGTCATAGGGTGGTTTCCAACCTTCAAGGATCTTTGAACTTGCAGTAGTAGGTATTCCTTTCGTACACAGGTTGTCTTTAATTGCTACTGGGACTCCGGCTAATGGTCCTAGCTTTTCTCCTTGAACAATTAGCTTGTCTGTCTCTTTTGCTGCTGCTCTAGCTTCATTGATAGTCACCAAGTTAAAAGCATGAACATCCTCTTCATGCTCTTCGATCTGGTTGAGATACCGTTCAAGTACTTCAACTGCGGAAATCTCGCGATTAGTAACGAGATCGGCTATCTCACTTGCGCTCTGGTACTTTGCAGGGACCGCACCACTCATGCTTCTTCACCGAGAATTTTAGGTACAAGGAATCTTCCGCCCTCTACTGCTGGTGCTTCGGATAGAAAGTCAGAAGGTCTTAGCATCGGATTAGGGGTATCCTCTCGCATCGTATTTTCGATCGGAAGCGGATGAGACATAGGTTCAATATCGTCTAGCTCGAGTGCTTCAACATCTTTTGCATGGTCTAGAACTGCTCTCAACTGCTCTGTAAAGGTTTCTAACTCTTCGCTTGTTAAACGTAAGCGTGCAAGGTTAGCAACATGTTTGACTTCGTCAGAAGATATTGAATCAGACATTTCATCATCCTATCCAACTAAGCCCATCTGACCGCAGTATCAAATTTAACTTTCCATTTTATTGCTTAAGCTATTCAACAGTCTGTGGGCCCTTTGATACAAAAATTTCTATGACTCCATCAGGAAGCACCTTAGAACCAGATGCGGGTTCCAGTCTGATAACTACTCCGGGTCCTATAGCTGGGTGGAATACTTCTGTCCTTTTTACTTGAAGACCTTCAAGCACAATCGCTGTCTCAACTGGCTCATATGCTCTCCCTACGAGAGCTTCAGGAACTGTCCGAAGTTCTGGGCCAGCACTAATTTGAATATCTACTTCTGATCCGGTGGGTAACTCTATTACTGAAGTTGTAGGTCCGATAACCAAGCCAATTGGTATCACCTCATCAGGCACCTCTGAAGTCTCTCCAAGTCTTAACCGGGACTCTAAGAGTATCGATTCTGCTTCGTCAATAGTTAGTCCAGTTAGGCCTAGAGGTATAGTACGAAGTTCAGGTCCAAGTGAAACAAAATAAGTAAGAACTTCTCCTTGCGCTAGTTCCACACCTGCAGCAGGTATGGTCCTTAGAATTTGCCCGTTCTGCGTTCCGTCTTCCCTAGTCAAGGCTTCTTCGAGAGCCCAGTAGTTACCAAACTGGTTAATAAGATCAGTAGTTTGCAATCCGACAACTTCTGGTACCGCCTGAAGCCTGATTTCTTCTTCTTCATTTCCAGAATTAATTAAGAGTGCTGTGCCGGCAACTAGAATACTCATTATGAGCAGCCATAGCCACCGTCTGAGATGAGACTTTAGGTATAAGGTCGCTTTACTAAAACGATCTTTAAGGTTTGGTTTTCTGTCGATATCAATGAGTTCTTCCTCGCCATGGAATGTCTCAAAAAGATTTAGATTTAAACTGCTCTGAACAGGAAGTAATGCAGGTTTCGCATTTCTGATATTTAACTCACTCACAATCCCTAATAATGAACTAGCGGAGGGTCTTTCAGACGCTCTTAATGATATTACGCTTGTAAATGCGGTCTTTAATTGCTGTAAAGTTTCTGAATTTTTTTCTTGTGCTTCGCCAGTGCTTTCACTTTCTGGAAGCTTTGTATCTAATAATTCTTTGGCGATTGCTGCAATGGCATAGACATCATCAGCAGGAGTAAGCGGCTCACCGCTAATTAATTCCGGAGATAAATAGGGTCCCGCTGTAAAAAATTCAGATGAGGAATGTAATGAACTTATATTTCGCATACCGGTATCAGATATCTTTAGGTCGCCGGTTAGATTGAATATGACGTTTTCAGGTTTCAGGCCACCGTGAACTTTTCCTCTCTTATGGAGATAACTGGTTCCCTTTAGTATCTCCATAAGAATAAATGTTATTTGCGCAACGGAAAGGGATGAGTCTCGTTGCAGCATTGCTCTGAGGTCTCCACCTGCGAAAAATTCAGTAACGATATAAGGGGTCACACCTGAACCCCAATCTAGAATTTTGATTAGGTTTGGGTGGCTCGTTTGTGCAAGAGCTTGGAGGCTAGCCTGGAAATTTTTCTGAAAGTCTTCCCCACTGAGCTTCGCACCATCGAATACCTTAACAATCACTTGCTTCCTTACACGCATATCATCGGCAAGGTATATCTGCGCCAGAGTTCCACTTCCAAATGGTGTTATGAGTCGGTAACGGTTATTAATAACTTTTCCGGCATGCAAATACGTCGATGATTCCACATTTAGATCGTATTGCCCTTGTGACGATTTGCATATCTCATATGATTGCAGTCACGGGATTTAATCTGGCAGAATAGATATATGGCAGAAAAAGTGGAGCCACAACGCAGTTTGTTCTCAAGGATTCTTGGTCCGGCATTGGTCACAGTTGGAATCACGGGTGTTATTTTAGGTTTTGCGTTGTCAAACAGTGGAAGTACGGATATTCGTGTAGAAGGCAACCCAGTAATAGAGGCATTGTTCCCCGAGCCGGATGCAGAGGTACTCAGACAGACATCAATCGGCATTGACTTAATTGCTGGCTACGAGGCAGAGCTAACCATCAATGGCATTGCTATTCCTCCTGATCAAATAAATGTGTTGCGAGACTTGGAGAATCCCAGAGAAAGCGCTCAAACTAGTGGAACGTTTGGGTCTACATTAAACCGGTTCCTGTACCAACCTCTTGAAGGCAGGGCAGTGCCGGAATTGCAGGGAGATAGAAACTGCGTCGTTGCAGTTTACTGGCCTCTTTCAGATGCGACTGCTAGGTCAACAATTGAATGGTGCTTTACTGCACTATAGCTAAATTTAGGATGCTAACAATTTATCAAGTTGCTTGACTGCCTCTAAGGGGTTAGGACCAACGTGTATACTCTTGATTCCTAATTCTTCGGCCACATGAACGTGTTCTAAATAGTCATCAAGAAATATTGTCTTATCTGCAGAATTGTCAGCAATTTGCAGTGCCAAGGTGAATATCTTTGGGTCAGGCTTTCGTATCCCAACTTCTGAACTGTCAATAATGCCGTCAAATACATTCTCTGGCAGCATGGATTTCCATGATGAGCTGAATTCAAAAATATTATTTGAAAGAATAAATTGGTTAATCCCTAAATCTTTGTATCTGCGAACAGCATCAAACATTTCTTCAGTTGTATCGCTTTTGCCTCCCATTGACTTGAAGAAATCTCTGATCTCGAAACCTTCAATTCCTCTAGCGCTAGTCAAAATCTCTATTTCTTCAAGAGCTTCTACCATTGTTATCTCGCCTCGTTCAAGCCGGTGCCAATGGTGATCACCATCATCTAAACCATAACCCAAAACCAATTCAATGAGCTCTTGAGATTTTACTCCTAAACGGGCAGAGTAGATGTCAATTGAGTAGAAGGGGGAGCCTGTAAATACCCCACCAAAATCCCAAAGAATACATTCAAAGTGTGACTCTCTCATTATTTAATTTATTTCCCCTGATTTAAGCAGATTTTGAAACCCTGACTCGTCCAGAATAGGAATTCCCAACTCCTCTGCCTTTCTCAATTTAGATCCTCCTGGATTACTCCCCACGATGAGGGCCGATGTTTTCCCTGAAACACTTCCAGGAGATTTACCTCCTCGAGATGTAATTGCTTCCGCTATTTGATCTCTCGTGAAACCCTGCAAGGTTCCTGTTACGACGATCACCTTTCCTTGAAGAGTATTATCAGTTTCCTCAAGAACAGGACCAACAAAATTAACACCCGCAGATCTGAACTTTTCAATTAATTCTCTATGTTTGGGTTCTTTGAAGTAGCTAAATACGCTACTTGCAATTACTGGACCTAGTCCCTCTATCGCCTCCAGATCGTCCAGCGATGCCTCAATTATCAAATCGAGGTGTTTAAATGACACGGCAAGCAGATCTGCGTTAGTCCTACCGACGTGTGGAATTGAGAGTCCAAAAATCAAATTCCCGAGTGTCTTTGACTTTGAGGATTCAATCGCTAGCTGAAGATTACTCACAGATGTTTTCCCGAAACCCTCAAATGATTGAATCTTGTGAAAATCTAGCGTGTATAGGTCTCCGACATCGTTCATCAGCCCTTCAGTTACAAAGAGATCTATTGTTTGTTCCCCTAGATGCTCAATATCCATTGCTGTTCTCTGTGCGAAGTGTTCTACTCTGCCTCTAACTTGTCTTGGGCAGAAATAATTGGTGCATCTATGTCTTGCTTCGCCATCTGGTCGGCTTAGCTCAGCGCTACATGATGGGCATCTTCTTGGGAACTTCCATTGTGGGAGATCGCTGGGGCGTTTATCGAGAACAGGACCCACGACTTCTGGGATTACTTCGCCCGCTCTTCTGACGATGACTGTATCCCCGGGGCGAACATCTTTTTCTCTAACCTGATCCTCGTTATGCAATGTTGCAGTGGAAACTGTCACCCCACCAACGAATACCGGTTCAAGTCTTGCAAATGGTGTTGCTGAACCAGCAGCTCCGATTGAAACTTCAATATCTAATAGTTTGGTTGTTTGTTCTTCGGGTGGCAATTTAAATGCCAACGCCCATCTAGGGGCTTTCGCTGTCGTCCCTAATTCGTCTTGAATCTTTAATGAGTCAACTTTTATGACTATTCCATCAAATTCATAGTCAAAGTTAGATTTTTTTAGCCTGTACTCATTGATATACGCACTAAGCCCGTGCTTCCCCGATGTGACCCTTTGAGCATTTTGGTTCACCGGAAATCCAAGTGAGCTCAGGTATTCAAGTGTCCCAAAATGTGACTTAAGGTCAGGTCCTCCAGATATTCGACCTACTTGGTAGGCCCAGAAGGACAAATTTCTCTCTGCGGCCACTGATGAATTCTTTTGACGTATTGAACCTGCTGCAGCGTTCCGCGGGTTTACATAGGCCTTTTCGCCTGATTGTTCTGCTTTTATGTTAAGTTTCTCAAATTCACTAATACGGAGGTAAACCTCTCCACGGACTTCAAGTACTTGTGGTGCATCTTTAATGAATTTTGGTATATCTCTGATAGTTAACACATTATGTGTAACGTCCTCGCCAGTAGATCCATCGCCTCTTGTAGCCGCCTGAACTAGCCTCCCGTCTTCGTAACGAACTGAAATTGCTAGTCCGTCAAACTTTAACTCGCAACAAAATTCGTTGATACCAGAACTGCTTGTTAATCTTCGATCAATTTTTTTGATCCATTGGTCAAGTTCTGCGTCATCAAACGCGTTATCTAGAGACATCATTGGCACTGAATGTTGCACGGGAGCAAAGATCTGTGAGGGGGTGCCGCCGACATTTTCCGTAGGTGATGTAGGGTCGTATGCATCAGGGTATTTTGCTTCTAAATTCCTTAGCTCCCTCATCATATGATCCCACTCTTCATCACTTATCGAGGGGTTGTCCGACTCGTAATAGGCAACGTTGTGTTTCCTAATCTCAGCTCTTAACTCTTTGATTCGTAATAAATCGTTGTCAGTCACAGCAATAAATTTCCAGTTATCTCGCCGTACGGATTAGCAATGAACCACGCATACTGCGAAAATTCTAAATGTGAAGAGAAATTCTTGGATATATGTATTTCGTTTGGCATGGATTCCGATTCCTTTATTAGGGTATGGAGTCTTTGGTTCCGCTCTCGATGGCAAAAGTGAATCTCTTCAAGTCACTGTTTCTCTAAGCTTATGGATCCTTTGGTCTATCATTCTCTTAATTTCGTTAATTCCTAGTGCCAGTCTACTCACCCTTTACAGGGTCGTAGTGCCTATTTCAGTTGTAGCTGCTATTTGGGGATCTATTGAAGTAGAAATGAACGCTTCTTCCATTTGTCTGCTCTTTTGCTCAGCTATGTGTCTCTCAATAAGTCTTTTACCATCAATAGGATTTTGGTTTATCAATGGGTCAGCGTACGGAGACGAAGTGCGAGTGCCTCTTAGAGCTCCCGGCCCCCTACTGCTCGGTCCTGTCCCTTTGGCTTGGATAGTTGTCGCTTCAAGTTTAATTTTCTCAGTCATTCTTCTATCTTCACAAAACTACGTTTCTGGATTTATTGTCTTGACAATCGGGTCCATTTCAAGTTACTTTTCTTGCCGCTCATTATCAGCGCTTTCTCAAAGGTGGCTGGTATTTGTGCCAGCTGGGATCGTTTTACACGACAATATGGTTCTTGCTGACCCTTTCCTTATTAGAAAGTCAGTAATTAAGGAGATTGGTCCTGCGTTAGCATCAACCAAGGGGCTTGACCTCACGATGTCAAGCATTGGAATGAGTTTGGAAGTTGAGTTATATGAGCCTGCCAGGTTATCCTTGCAAATGAACCCGTTAGCTTCTCCAGAGGTTAATGAAGTAACTTCATTCTTAGTGAGCCCATCTTTACTTTCAACAACTCTTGAAGAGGCATCAGCACGCAATATTGCGATTTTATGATCTGCTAACGATTCCGGATCCCACGACTGTGCCTTCCGCATAGAACACTGCTGATTGACCTGAGGCTACTTTTTTGTGCGGCTTTTCCCAGTAAATTTTATCTGTAATCTTCGCTCGAGCTGTGTGACCATGAGCGCTTGTTTGGATGTCAAGCACACCAGTAATAGGTTCGCCAATCCATTTGACGTCAACAATTGATGTCTCTTCATAGTAAAGGTCAGCTTTAGGGCCCACAGTTACTGTGGCAGATTCTACATTTATATCAAGCGCGTACCGAGGCTCGCCTTCTCCTGAGACACCCAAACCTTTGCGCTGACCTATTGTCACCATCTGCACTGCAGGCACGCTAGAGATTCTATTCCCTTTGGAATCAACGACCTTCCCGGGAGTCATTGCCATATGCTGCTCCAAGAACCGCTGTCTTCCACCCTTTGTCCTGCTGATAAAACACACGTCTTGACTATCGGCCTTTCCAGCAGTTTGTAATGATAGCGATGCCGCTATTTCTCTAACTTTATCTTTCGTGAGGTTACCTATCGGTAATTGAAGCCGGGCGAGTTGCCTCGCATCAAGCATATGCAGAACATATGACTGGTCTTTTTTCAGGTCTACTGACCTACTAAGACGGAAACCTTCAGGTTGTTGAATAATTTGGGCATGGTGGCCGGTAGCTATCAGCTCAAACCCTAGAGCAGTAGCTCGACGAAAAAGTTTGTCGAATTTAACGTGTCTGTTGCATTCAATGCATGGATTAGGTGTTTCACCTTTTTTGTGAGCATCAACATATGGATCTACGACATGAGTATCAAATTCGTCACCAAAATTGAAGACGTGATGCTGTATTCCTAATTGGTCAGCCACTCTTCGTGCATCAATAACATCGGAGACCGAGCAACATCCGGTGTCAGAAGTGCCACCCCACAATTTCATCGTCACTCCGACGACTTCATACCCTTGATCAAGAAGCACAGCTGCTGCTACGGAAGAATCGACACCTCCGGACATTGCAACAAGAATCTTCTGTTTACCTTTCATGATCCTAAGCTCCGTAGCCTCTCTATCGCATCTGGAAGTATTTTGAGCACTCCATCAACATCATCTTCTGTGCTTCTATATCCTAAAGATAGCCGCAATGAACCCCTTGCAAGCTCACGTTGATAACCCATTGCAGCCAAAACGTGAGATGGTTCCTGTGCGCCACTTGAGCATGATGATGCCGCCGATGCGAATATACCCGATTGTTCTAATAGAAAGAGCAAAGCTTCGCTTTCTATATCACCAAAGCAAAGGTGGCATGATCCTGCTACTTTGTTCGACCGGTTAACGCTTCCATCTCCGTTTGAGCGAACTCCTGTTTCGAAAGTATTACTAATTTCTAGAAGAGAGTCAGCAAGACTATCCCTAAGTAAAGCAACTCTTGCTGTATCCGCTTCTTTTGTGTCAGCAGTAACCCTTGCTGCGGCAGCCATGCCAACTATTCCTGGTGTATTGTGAGTTCCACTTCTGAGACCCTTTTCTTGACCGCCACCTAACTGTAGCGACGAAACTTTTGTTTGGTCTTTGACTATTAATGCTCCTACACCTTTTGGCCCCCCAAATTTATGTGC
>MDSV01067152.1_pt1 | contig 10887 bp, 7 predicted proteins | sample 810851 | NCBI WGS metagenome assembly MDSV01 (sample SAMN05326640, study PRJNA326480) | marine metagenome | isolation source: seawater | place: Atlantic Ocean: North East | collected 2012 | reverse complement strand
GGCTTTACTTACGACTGGAGTGAAGGTCCAACACAATTTCTGGAATGCTTAACTTGCCCTGTGCAAACAATACAAATTACTGAGGAGGTTGATTCAATACTATATGAATTAGCCTACAGTGATTCATTAAACTGTTTTCCAAAGGTGAACGAATACAACGTGTGTGTTGAAGATAAGTATACTTTAGATGTGCCTTCAGCATTTACTCCAGATGGATCTGGCGAGAACGATATTATATACCTAAAAGGACATGGGATTAAGGAATTAATCTATTTCAGAATATACAATCGTTGGGGTGAAATAGTTTTTGAGACAACTGATATTAATTCGGGATGGAACGGTTCTTATAAAGGAACTGAACAAGGGATTGAAACATTTGTATACCAAGCTAAAGTGAAATTCTACAACGATGAGTTTAAGATAAAGGGAGGAGATATTACTTTAATTCGATAAACTTTTTTAGTAGCTCTTTAGATTAATCCAGCCAAATCATCCTATTTAATGACTCCAATACTTTTTTCTAAATTCTAATTGAAGCTTAGATATTCCTTTTATTTACTAAGATTGAAGGACGGTTTACAACAGTGTATTGGGAAATTTCATTCCTCTCAAACCAACTGTCTAATTATAGCCGTATCCTCTTTGAAGAAGAAAACATAAAAATATTATACCCAAAAAGACAAGATATTGTTAAATTTAACTACATGTTGAGCAATACGGATATTCATATTATTGAAGAAAAAACAAAAACTAAAATTCTTTGCCAAGAGTCACTTAATGGAGGAAGTATAAATAAAATTTACTTACTAGAAACAACTACGCTTCCTATGGTTGTAAAATCTAACTCATCAGAAGAATATCCTAAGATGTTTGAGTATGAACAAAAGGGGCTAGAAAAACTTGAACAAACGAAAACAATACGAATTGTCGAAACAATTAATCAGATAAATAGTGGCAGTTTATCTTTTTTAATACTAAATTATATCCAACCAAAAACAAAAACAAAACAATTTTGGGAAAATTTCGGAATAAAACTTAATCAACTTCATCAAACCCAATCTAACTCTTTTGGGCTTGACTCGCCCAATTATATCGGAAACCTTCCTCAGTCTAACAACTGGTGCTCATCATGGTCTGAATTTTATGTTACTCAGCGACTTGAGCCACAACTAAAAAAAGCTATTGAAAGAGGGTACCTAATAGGATTAACTAAACCATTCGAAAAATTATTTAACAATATAGATGCCTTGTTTCCAAAAGAATCGCCCTCACTTATCCATGGAGACTTATGGAGTAAGAATTTTATTTCCGGAGAAAACAATACTCCTTTTCTTATTGATCCATCAATCTATTTTGGACATCGTGAAATGGATATTGGTATGACTTTACTTTTTGGAGGATTCGAAAGCTCTTTTTATGAGGCCTACAATAATGAAACTCCACTTGAAAAAAAATGGGAAGAGCGAGTACCCCTGGCTCAACTATATCCGCTGCTTGTTCACTTAAACATATTTGGAGATCATTACGAATCTTCTATTATAGAAACTCTTAATAGATTTGTTTGATTCATATGAATGAAAGTTAAACACCCTTTATAAAGCAAATACCTATTAACTAAAATCTACCAAATCCTTTTCTTATTTTAGTCAAAATGCTTGATAACATACTTGAAATAAAGAATCTTACTACGGAGTTTATAAGTAACAATAACTCTAGAAAAGCAATTAACCGTGTTAGTTTTTCAATTAAAGAAGGTGAAATTGTTGGTGTTGTTGGTGAGTCAGGCTCTGGTAAATCAGTAACGAGTTTAAGCGCTATGGGATTAATCCCCTCGCCCCAAGGTAAAGTAACTCATGGAGAAATACTTTTTACAAAATCAGATGGAATAACTGTTGATACAACAAAAATTAGTTCTGACAGTTTAAGGGAGATTCGAGGAAATGAAATGAGTATGATTTTCCAAGAACCAATGTCTTCTTTAAACCCTGTTTTTTCGTGTGGTGATCAAGTTGCTGAAGCGATCGTATTACATCAGGAGATAAGCATACAAGAAGCAAAAAAAAGAACAATCAATTTATTTAAAAAAGTTAAATTACCAAGACCGGAAACCATCTTTAATCAGTACCCTCATCAACTATCAGGTGGACAAAAACAACGTGTAATGATTGCGATGGCAATTAGTTGTAACCCCAAACTACTTATTGCCGATGAACCAACAACAGCTTTGGATGTAACTGTACAAAAAACAATTTTAGATCTACTAAAGGGACTACAAAAAGAAACGAGTATGGGGATACTTTTTATCACTCATGATCTTGGCGTTATTGCCGAGTTAGCTGACAGGGTGGTTGTAATGTACCAAGGAAGAGTAGTAGAACAAGGAAAAGCATCAGAGATATTCAATAACCCTCAACATCCTTACACGAAAGGCTTAATTTCATGCAGACCTCCCTTACATACTCGATACTCTAAACTTCCAACAATACCTGATTTTATGGAGGTTAGTGAATCTGGGGAAGTACGTTCCAAATTAAAATCAATAACAGAATATCTTTCTGAAATTTCTCTTCCACGAAAACATAGAGAGGAGACGCATAAAAAACTTTATTCACGAAGTCCTATTCTAGTTGTAAATAACTTAAAAACTCATTTCCCTCTCAAAAAAAACATCTTAGGGCAAACAGATTCCTGGGTTAAGGCTGTTGACGATATCTCGTTTAATGTTTACCCAGGAGAGACGCTAGGCTTGATAGGAGAAAGCGGTTGTGGAAAAACAACAACAGGAAAATCTATCGTCCAATTGACTCCAATTACTTCGGGTGAGATTATATATGAAGGAAAGAATATTTTAGAGATGAGCAAAAAAGATTTTTTCAATTTTAGAAAAGATGTTCAAATAATATTTCAAGACCCATATTCATCCCTCAACCCTAGAATATCAATTGGCAACTCTATTAAAGAACCCATGAAGGTTCATAAAAGGTTTAATTCTGATACGAAAAGAAAGAATGAGGTAATAAAACTACTTGAAAAAGTTGGATTGAAAGCTGATGACTACAATAAATACCCCCATCAATTCAGCGGCGGGCAACGCCAAAGGATATGTATTGCAAGAACATTAGCTATGAAGCCAAAATTCATAATTTGCGATGAAAGTGTTTCCGCTCTTGATGTTTCCGTTCAGGCTCAAGTTTTAAATCTGTTAAATGATCTAAAAAAAGACTTCGGACTGACTTATATATTCATTTCACATGATTTGTCCGTAATAAAGTATATGTGTGACAGAATGGTTGTAATGAACAAGTCTGGTAAAATTGAGCGCTATGGTGAATGCGATAAAATTTATGAAGACCCTCAAACAGACTATACTAAAAGCTTAATTGATGCAATACCTAAATTTTGAGCTTGGTGTTTCCTTAATTTAACTCTTGCATCGAGCATAATTTATAATAATAACTTTTTTGGGCATACAACTCTTCATGTGATCCTTCCTCAACAATTTCACCTTGATTCATCACGACAATAGTATCCGCATTTTTGACAGTACTTAATCGATGAGCAATAACCAACGCTGTTCTTCCATGCATAACTTTTTCCAATGCTTCCTGAACCAACTTTTCGGATTTTGTATCTAAAGCTGATGTTGCCTCATCTAAAATTAACAACGGAGGATTTTGAAGTACTGCTCTTGCAATGCATAAACGCTGACGTTGTCCACCACTCAGCTTACCCCCTCCTTCTCCTATTTTTGTGTCTAATCCGTCTTCCAACTCCATCACAAATTCTTTAGCATTTGCAATACTTAAAGCTTTTAAAAAATCCTCTTCTGCCAAATCTTGTATTCCAAGAGATAGATTGTTTCGAACAGAGTCGTTAAACAAGATAGAGTCCTGGGTGACTATCCCCGTTAATTTCCTAAGGGACTGGACGTTAATGTCATTAATGTTTTTATTATCAATTGATATCGACCCCTCTGTTACATTATAAAATCGAGGTAACAAATCCGCTAAAGTCGATTTACCACTTCCTGAATGTCCAACTAAAGCCACTGTTTTTCCTTTAGGTATTGTCAGACTTACGTCTTTTAAAACCTCCTCATTTTCATACTTAAATCGAACATTTTTCAACCTTATCTCTTTTTTAAAGGAATCTATTATTTCTCCACCAATACGTTCACTTTTTTCATCTGCTTTTAATATTTCATCCAAACGATCCATAGAAACCATAGAAACCTGAAGATTATTAATGGCTCCAATAAAGGATTTTAAAGGAGACAACAATCCCCACATATACATCAAAAAAGTAATAAGTGTCGCTCCTCTAATACCATCATCGGAGTCAAAAACAATATTGCCGCCAATCCACATTACAACAGCAAAAACCGCGATTCCAATCGTTTCACTAATTGGTGAAGAGGCAGAGCTTTTTCTGATTTGACGATTTCTTAATTCGTAAAATCGTTCGTTGTATTTTTTAAAAGATTTCGTAAATGTTAACTCTGCAGCAAACCCCTTAATTAATTTTATAGCTGTAAGAGTTTCCTCAACCACGGATAAAACCTGACCCAATTGACCTTGAGCTTTTTTTGAAGTTCTTTTTAATCCTTTACCAATGATTGATACAAACAGTACAGACATTGGCAATAAAATAAGCACGACTAAACTTAGTTTCCAACTAATAAAAAACAAGCCAAAAAGAAAAAGAACAACTTGTATCGGCTCTCTTAAAAACCTTTGAAAAGCTACCATTCCGGATTCAACCTGCATAACATCATTAGACATTTTACTCATTAAATCTCCTTTTTTCTCATCACTATAATAAGCAAGCGGTAAATTGAGCATTTTTTGATAAACATCATTTCTTAGGCTTGCAATAATGCCATTTCTAACAGGAGCTAAAAAGAAATTAGCCAGATATAGAAAGAGATTCTTAAAAAAGAAAGAAAGAGATATAAATAAACAAACAACAAATAAAGTTCTTTTTTTTCCTTCAACATAGGAGGTCGATTCAGAAATTGAATTCGCAAACCAATGGTTCACCTCATATTCTAAATATTTCCTTGAAAACCCGTTGTTTGGATTAGGCTTCAAAAACTCCATTATGGAGTTGCTGTCAGCCTTAAAAAGAAGTTCTATCAACGGCATCATACTGCTGATTCCAATCAATGTAAATGCGACCCCTATTAAATTGAAAACTACATTTAGCGTAAAGTATCCTTTATAATTCCCCAAGTACCTAAGAAGTAACCTTAATCTCCCCATAATTCAAAGGTAGTATTTTTCTAATTCAGTATACATTTAGGCTTTATGAATATGACGGTCAAAAAGAAGTTAAGTTTTTAAATAGTATTACCTTTATACAATAAGAACAAATTTTAGGTAGCATGGAAAATTTTTTTTCGATTAAAGACGTAAAAAACTTACAAACCTTATTAGGAAAAGCCTTAGAGGTTAAAGAAAATCCGCTTGCCAATAAAGACTTAGGTAAAAACAAAACACTGGGCTTAATTTTTTACAATTCTAGTTTAAGAACAAGAATCTCATCTCAAAAAGCGGCATACAATTTAGGAATGGATGTTATTGTCCTTAATATTGGCTCGGATGGATGGGAATTAGAATCTAAAGACGGTGTTGTAATGGATAAGGGTACTGCTGAACATATAAAAGAAGCTGCAGGAGTAATTAGTGAATATGTAGACGTGATTGGAATTCGCTGCTTTGCAGCTCTAAAAGACTGTGATTTAGACTATAGCGAAGAAGTTCTGCAAAACTTTATTAGGCACGCCACGGTACCTGTTGTAAATTTAGAATCAAGTACTTTACATCCTCTTCAGTCTTTAGCGGACCTGATCACGATACAAACCAATAAAACAAAACCTCGCCCAAAGGTAGTTCTAACCTGGGCTCCGCACCCAAGAGCACTACCTCAAGCAGTTGCCAATTCATTCCTGCAATGGATGAAAGAAGCAGACGTGGAACTAGTGATTACCCATCCAAAAGGGTATGAATTAGCACCTGAATTTAATCAAGGAATCAAGATAGAATATGATCAAAAAACAGCTTTTAAAGACGCTGATTTTATATATGCTAAAAACTGGAGTTCTTACGAAGAATATGGACAGATTTTATCCAAAGATTCTTCCTGGTGCGTAAATGCTGAAAAAATGGCCGTAACAAACAACGCTAAGTTCATGCATTGCTTACCGGTAAGGCGTAATGTTGTTGTTAGCGATGAGGTGATTGACTCTGAAAACTCTTTAGTAATTGAACAAGCAGGAAATCGAGTAGTTTCGATTCAAACTGTTTTACAAGAATTTCTCAAAAACAAGTTATGATTAAAGTTATTAAAGTCGGCGGAGGTATTATTGAAAATGATGATAATTTAAGTCTTTTTTTGGACTCCTTTTCTAAAATAGAGGGTCCTAAAATTTTAATTCATGGTGGGGGAAGATTGGCAACAAAAATTGCTGAAAAACTTGGTTACAAGACAAAAATGATTAATGGTCGCAGGGTTACCGACGAAAGTATGCTCGATGTAGTTACTATGGTTTATGGCGGTCTTGTCAATAAAAAGATTGTTGCTAAGCTACAAAGTATGGGAATAAACGCACTTGGTTTAAGCGGTGCAGATGGAAACCTTATTAAGGCGCATAAACGACCTAACAAGAAAGTTGACTATGGATGGGTTGGAGATGTCGATAAAATCAATTCTAATTTGCTCCTAAACCTAATAAAAAGCGAAACAGTCCCCGTTATCGCGCCTCTATCACACGACGGGAACGGTAAAATGTTAAACACAAACGCAGACACAATTGCCAATGAAGTGGCAAAGGCTTTAGCAGAAAAAGATGAAATACAGTTAATTTTAGGGTTTGAGCTAAATGGAGTTCTAAAGGACTTTAACAATAAATCTAGTGTGATTACAAAAATTACACTAGATTTATTTAACCAACTAAAATCAGATGGCCTGATCTCTGAGGGAATGATTCCAAAATTAGAGAATGCTTTCGATGCAATTAAGGAGGGGGTGTCATCCGTTAGGATTTGTAACGCATTGAAGATTAATCAAGATTCAGGAACTTTTGTTTCAAAGTAAAATAGGTCTGAGAGAAAGCTTAATTTCACTCAAAAGCCTTGAAAGTTTATTCTGATTCGCCGTAAAACACGTCCATACATAATACATGAGGAAAACTAACGCAAGAAAGGAAAATAAAAAAATAAGCTATATTTTCTTTTAGGCTCAATTCTACATTACTAAAAAATAAAATAAATAAAAGAATCGCTCCAATATTGAAAGGCAATGCTTTGGTGTACATATTAATATGCGACACTTTAAGCTTCCTCTTAAGATGAAGCCAACCCAGCCTGCTGTGATGAAAAATAAAATAAATCCCAAAAGCAAAAATTAAATTTGTGAATTGGGCAAAAAACAAAAAGCAAATAAGCAACAGCCATTCAAGTTTTCGATAGTAGATAGACATTGCGAACCCAGAACCAATCATCAAATAAGTCCAACTCATAATCTTTGGAAAAGATGATACCACGGGGACATCAAGCGCTGAAAGTATAATATTAAACTCTTTTAAGTGAGTTATAAAAAGAGAGCTCAATAGAATCAAGCCCCATAAAAAGCCAACTATTCGTGAATCAACCTTCCATTGTTTTGTGTCCGTCTGTCCAAAATGCCAAGCCGAATAAATTAAAAAGAGGACTAGTGCGAAAAGAGGACTCCAAATCCAGGCCAAAAAAACAACTCCCATTAAACTCAAATAACGAATAATGAATTTTAATGTAACTCTTTTCTCCCGATCAATAGCATTTGTGAAATGATCAAGCGCTCCATGTGGTATGCCTACAAGCAATAACCCAACTACCAATATGATTACTTGAAACCTTGAAATATTCAAATCACCACTAAACCCACTTTCAGAAGGAATCAAAACAGATAAGATCATCAAAATAGAGATAATGTATGGTTTTATCTTCCAGTTTATCCAAAATAAAACAGCCTTAAGAAAAAGACCAATCTGCAAATTGAAAAACATTTTAAACTCATCAGAAGGTTTGGACTTTTCATCTAAAAATTGCAACACAAAAGTAGTGTTTTGAACCTTAAACAGTCTCTCAAAAACAGATCTTCCCTTGCCCGGCCATATCGTAAGAATAATCAACAAAAGTTGATCGTAAAAATGAAAACGTCTTTTCCTAAGATTTCGTTTGAATTGAAAAGAATCCGAACGACAAAGAAATCTAGACTGATTGTACATGTTCTTAAAAGCATAACCTGTGCTTGGTTTTACGTTGCCAGCTCGAGTTCCTATACTGATCCAATTACTCTTTTTGTTAGGCGGAGGAAAAGCAGGATCCATAGGAATAACTCCCCTCTCTTTCTCAATTATTTTAAACGCACCAAAATTATTTTCTATAAATTCATTCAGTATTACCTCAGCCTCACTAATTTCAAGAATCTCCTTCCCAAAACGAGTAAGTTCAACCAATCCTCTCGTTTTAGTGAAGGGTAAAACATAAACAAATTGTGTAGACCCAGACTGAGGAACTCGAAAATCCATCATTCGATATGCCTGATCATTAAAAATCGGCTCTAATAGCTCAATATTTAAACCGAAAAATGATTGCGATATATAAAATCGATCTTTATCAGGGTTTTTCACTTTGGTTTGTCGACTATCAAAAACATACTTACCCTCGTATGTTGCATCTTTCGTCTGAACAAAAAAGACGTCCTTTCCCTCTATATCTAATACATATTCCTTAACAAACGAAACATCATATTTCGAAATAACCTCTCTCGTATGGCGATATAAATCTAGGCTATTAATATGGAAATATTGTAATGGCAAAATGGAATCCGGCGAATCATTATTTATTTGAACGCTGTTCCAACTGGCGGAAATTAGTTTACTGTAATCTTTGAATATTTGGTCTTGTTCAGTGGCCCAAAAACAAAAGGTTTTATCGTTTTCATTTTTGGTCTCAGGATCAATTAAGAGGACTTTTTTTCTCTCTAAAAGATTTTTCTTATCCATTTCAATAAGAAGGATACACGCGCTTGCGCCCCATCCCGAAAATATTATATCATAGCTCTCTTTTTTGATAGGCAATCTACTCATAAAAAAACACATATGAAATACGCATTAAATTGTAAAGTGTTCTATTTTGAGAATATAATTGTTTTTTAGTCCTTTATATTTTTCATATCACCAAAAAGTTCCTGCTCAACTATTTGACAAATAATATGACCGATTAAAATATGAACCTCCTGAATACGCGGGGTATCCTTAGAAGGAACGGCTACAACGTAATCTGCATGATCTGCCATTTCACCGCCGTCTTCGCCAGTAAACGCAATCGTTATCATTCCTATTTCTCTAGCTTTTCTGATAGCCGAAACAACATTAGCCGAATTACCAGAAGTGGAAATGCCGACAAACACGTCACCTGGCTTTCCTTGAGCTTCAATCATTCTCTCATAAACCACATCGAAAGAATAGTCATTAGCAACAGCAGTAACAAAAGAGCCATTAACATGAAGTGCTTCAGCATCTAAAGGCGGTCGATCAAAGTAGAATTTACCACTAAGCTCTGCAGAGATATGCTGAGCATCTGCAGCGCTTCCTCCGTTTCCACAAAACCGTGTTTTGTTTCCCGCTTTATATGACTTTGTGATTTCAGAAGCAGCAGAAATAATTACTAATTTCAATTCCTGATTTTCTAAAACCTCTTTTTTTAGCCTAATACTCTTTAGCAAACAGGCCTCTACAACGTTTTCCATTGATTATAAATCTAACTATTAGCAGTGACTTTTCAAATTAGAAACAAAATTATTAAATAAAAAAAGGAGTATCTGCCAAAAAGTTAATTACACCAAGGCTATAAATAGGATCGTATTCTCAGGAAATTTAAAGTGATTTTAGTGAAAAATATCTGTTTATTATTTTGAAAGAATAAAACTATATTTGCATTTCAATAACGCAAATTTCTAAATTTATGAAATCCTTCACCCTTCTGCTTATTTTCATGTCAACATGTGCTCTTTCGCAGGTTTCTTTGGCTAATTTAAAAACCCTAGGCGTAGACTCTGAGGATGACCTCAAAAAGTTAGGCGTTTCTCAAAGGGAAATCGATAAGGCTAAAAAAGAAATTTCAAAAAACGAACCAAAACCGATTAAGGAGACGCAAAAAAAAGAAACAAAAAAAAAGCTAGAGACACAAAAAGTCACAAAACCAGATCTTTTAGTATCAACTTATAACCCTAAAAATGTTTTCGGTCAAAACTATTTTCAACAAGGATATTTTAATCTCAAGAAAAACACGCATAGAATAAATCCTCCCGGCAACTACATTTTAGGTCCGGGTGATAATATTAGTATAACAATATGGGGTACTTCTGAGTTTGGAAATCAATTTATCCTTGATGAATTTGGAAATATAAATCCAGAAATTGTTGGTAGGATCAACTTAAGAGGGCTTACATTTACTCAGGCAAAACAAGTTATAATGTCTAGATTCTCTCGAGTTTACAACCTTCGATCCTCAAAAACAGCCATAAACCTGACCTATTCAAAAGTAATTTCAGTTAATATTGTTGGTGAAGTTAAAAGACCAGGAACCTACTCTGTTCCCGGTATAAACTCTGCATTTAATTTAATTTCTCTCGCAGGTGGTGTCACAGAACTTGGATCTGTTAGGACAATTGAAATTAGAAGAGAAGGTAAAATCATCAGCAATCTTGATTTATACAAATTCATACTAAATCCTGACGAGTTTTCTGACATTTTTCTTCAAGATGGAGATTATATCGTTGTAAAAACTCAAGGCGCAGTTATAAATCTAAAAGGAGAAATTAAGAGACCCGGAAAATTTGAAG
>MDSV01017360.1_pt1 | contig 10888 bp, 11 predicted proteins | sample 810851 | NCBI WGS metagenome assembly MDSV01 (sample SAMN05326640, study PRJNA326480) | marine metagenome | isolation source: seawater | place: Atlantic Ocean: North East | collected 2012 | reverse complement strand
TTAATTAATGGCTGTGCAAATATTACTGGTGGTGGTTTGGCATATAACATTAAAAGAATTATTCCTGACAACTTATGTGCTTCTGTAAATCTTAATAGTATAAAAACATTAAAAATTTTTAATTGGTTAAAGCAACAAAATATATCCGATGCAGAAATGCTAAAAACTTTTAATTGTGGGGTAGGATTTTGTTTAATAGTAAATGCTAAAAATTTAAATCAAGTAAAAAAATATTTTTCAAAAAACTTTAAGCCTTATCTAATTGGAAAAATCATTAAGGGTGAAAAAAAGATTAAATTGAATGGCAAAATTAATTGGAACTAAAAAAATAAACATTGCAGTATTTATTACAGGTAATGGAAGTAATTTAAAAAACTTGATAATTCATTCTTTAAAAAAAAATTCTAAGTATAATATTTGTCTTGTTTTTTCAAGTAGTTCAAAAGCTAAGGGCCTTAAGTATGCAAAACAATATAAAATTCCTAGCAAGATTATTAACTATAAAAATATTATAAATACCGAAAAAAAGATTCTTAAGGTATTAAAAAAATATAAAATTAAGTTAATTTGTTTAGCTGGATTTATGAAGATCCTATCAAAAAATTTTATTAAAAAATTTAAGGGAAAAATATTAAATATACATCCATCATTATTACCTAAATATAAAGGTCTAAACACTCATCAAAAAGTATTAGATAATAAAGAAAAGTTTACTGGTTGTACAGTGCACTATGTGAACTCAAAATTAGATTCTGGGAAAATAATTATGCAAAAAAAAGTAAAAATTTTCAAAAATGATACTATAGAAAAAATAAAAAAAAGAGTTTTAAAACAAGAGCATTTTATATACCCAATGGCTCTTAGAAAAGTTTTAATTAATCTTTAAAAAAAAAATCGATCTCTATTTTCGCATTTTCAATGCTATCTGAGCCGTGAACTGAATTTTTGTCTATTGATATGCCGAATTTTTTTCTAATTGTTCCATCTAATGCATCTTTTGGGTTAGTTGCACCCATTAAATCTCTGTTGGCTTTAACAGCATTATTTTTCTCTATAATCATCACAAATATGGGTCCTGAAGATAAATAAGCACATAAATCATTATAAAAGGGCTTAGTCTCATGAACTTTATAAAATTTTTCAGCCTCAAATTTTTCTATTTGAATTTTTTTTTCTTTTACAATTTTAAATCCATTATTTTTGAATATTTCTTTAATTTCATTTTCAAGATTTCGTTCAACTGCATCTGGTTTAATAATGGAAAGGGTTTGTTCTATGTTATTCATAATCATTTTCTATTAATTGATTTAATAGTCTTACTCCATAACCCGTGGCACCTCCTGAATTTAAAGCTCCACCATATTTCGAAAAAGCCATACCAGCTATATCTAAATGTGCCCATGGTGTTTTGTTCAAAATAAATCTTTGTAAAAATTGTGCAGCAGTTGTTGATCCAGCTCCACCAACATAATTAATATTTTGCATATCAGCATTTTTAGAGTCTATAAGCTTATCGTAATTCTGGTTTAAAGGCATTCTCCATACTTTTTCTCCCACTTGATTTCCTGCATCACTTAATTCTTTTGATAACTTATCATTATTAGAAAATAAACCGGCATATTCAGAACCTAATGATACAATTATAGCTCCGGTTAAAGTTGCTAAATCAATTATAAATTTTGGTTTGAATTTTTTTTCTGTATACGTAAGTGCATCAGCTAAAACTAATCTTCCTTCAGCGTCTGTATTAAGCACCTCAACTGTTTTTCCACTATAAGATTTAAGAATGTCCCCTGGTCTTAACGCATTTCCTCCTGGCATATTTTCTACAAGACCGACAACACCGACAGCATTAACTTTTGCTTTTCTTAATGCTAAACTTTTCATTAGTCCAACTACTACTGCTGACCCAGCCATATCGTAAGTCATGTCTTCCATAAACTTAGCTGGTTTTAATGATATTCCTCCAGTATCGAAACAAACACCTTTACCCACAAAAGCTAAAGGTTTAGAATTATCTTTTCGTCCTTTCCATTCCATTGTGACGAGATAAGATCCCCTTATACTTCCTTGGCCCACTCCAAGTAAAGTATTCATTCCCAGTTTTTTGAGTTTTTGGTCATCATATATATTTATCTTTAAACCGATTTTTTTTAATGAACTGATTCTTTTAGCATATTCATCTGGATGTAAAATATTTCCTGGTTCAGATACTAAATCTCTTGCGTAAAAAGTTCCTTCCTCAATAGATTTGAATTTCAACTGATTTTGAGTTGAAGGTTTATTTTTTCCAATAATATTTAATTCAATAATAACATCATTTTGTTTAGTTTTATATTTTAAAAATTTATAAGACTTTAATTTAATTCCATGAAGAAAATAACTTATAAAATTTTTTTGTTTATTAGTGATAGTGTCAGTATTTAAAAAATATTTAATATTTTTTCCATAATTTATTCGTCCATATAATTTGGCACCTAAATTTTCTATTTCAAAAGTTTTAAGATTACTTTTAATAGAAATTAAAACTATTTTCTTTCTAGAACTTAACTCAAAAACAAATAAATCCTTTTTTAAATCACTAGTTTTTAATAAGTCGTTAATATAAGAGAATTCAGAGGTAGAAATAAATTTTTTAATATTAGTGATATCGAACTTATCATTAGTGAATAGCACTAAATTACCTGAGACTTTCTTTGAATCACTATTTTTATAATTAATTTTAATTGACATAAATTTTTAAATACACTTTATACGAGCAAATGCTATATATGTGGTGGAAATATTTTCAATGAAAAAATTATTATTTAGAAAATTTTATCAAGATATATCAGGTTTTTTTTTAGCTTCTCTGTTAATGGTCGGTTTAATTGTTTGGACTATTCAAGCTGTCAATTATTTTGATTTTGTCACAGAAGATGGCCATGGGTTAAAAATTTACTTTTATTACTCTTTATTAAACTTTCCAAAAATTATTGAAAGAATACTCCCTTTTATATTTTTCATATCAGTATTCTATACGATCATAAATTACGAGGTAAAAAATGAAATCTTCATATTTTGGATTAATGGGATAAACAAAATAAACTTTTTAAATAAATTATTATTGTTTTCTTTTTTCATTATGTTTTGTCAAATTATTCTAGGTTCGTATATTTCTCCAATGTCAAAGTTGGAGGCAAGAAATTATCTCAAAAGTTCTAATGTCGATTTTTTTACATCATTAATTAAAGAAGGAAAATTTATTAACATTACTAAAGGTTTAACTATTTTTATAGACAGCAAAGAGAGTGATGGTAGCTTTAAAGATATCTTCCTTGAAGATAACAGAAAATATACCTCAAAGATGATCTACGCGAGTAGAGGATATCTTTTCGAAAATGAGTTACAAAAAAGTTTTAAACTTTTTGACGGAAGAGTAATAAATATTGAAAAATCTAAAATTAATTTATTTGATTTTGATCAAATAGATTTTAATTTGAAAGATTTAAATACCAAAACAATTACAGTTCCAAAAGTACAAGAAATCGATACTAAAATTTTATTAAGTTGTTTTTTTGATATTGAAAATAATAAATTTGAACTTTTTAATTGTGATGAAAATTTAATTAAAGAAGTTAAAGTTGAATTGATTAAGAGACTTTACAAGCCGATTTATATTCCATTAATAGTTTTATTCTCATGTTTCTTAATTTTATACTCAAGAAATGAAAAAAATTATAAAACCAAGATAAATTTAATATTTATAGTAATATTTTTTCTTTTGATAATTTCTGAAGTAACAATGCGATATGCTGGAACTTCATTTAATTATACAGTTTTATATTTTTCAATACCGATAATTATTTTCATAGTTGGTTATTATTTGTTTTATAGATTGGTTAAAAATGTTTAAAATTTATCAAAAATATATTATTATAAATTTTTTAAAGAAATTTATTAATGTTTCTTTGATCTTTTTATCTTTAATATTTATTTTAGGTATTCTTGAAGAAATAAATTTTTTCAAAGATATAGATGTTAATTTTTTTACACCTTATTTTTTAACACTTTTGAATGTCCCAATTACACTTTTCGAAATTTTTCCTTTTATTTTTTTAATTTCAACTCAATTTTTTTTGTATGATCTATTTAAAACTGAGGAGCTTAATTTATTAAAAAAAAACGGACTTAGTAATTTAAAGATAATTAAAATTTTATTTTTTTTATCAATATTTATTGGAATATTTAATGTAGCAATCTACTATAACGTAGCTTCAAAATTAAAATTTTATTATTCAAATATTAAAAATGATTTGTCAGATGATAATAAATATCTTGCAATGGTTACCGACAGTGGATTATGGATTAAAGATGAAATAAATAATAAGAAATATATAATTAAGTCAAAAATTATTAAAGATGAATTTTTGTTTGAAAATATCATTAATGAATTTAGTTCTGATTTCAAATTACTAAAGACTATTCAGTCTAAAAAGATTGATATTAGTAGTAAAAAATGGATTATTTACGATCCGTTAATAACTATTGAAAACAACACTGAAATAATAAATGGCACTTTGAAAATATCTTCAAATTTTAATTCTCAAAAGATTAATAATCTTTTTTCAAATATTTCATCTTTTGACATGTTTAGACTATATGATTTAAAGAAAGATTATGAAAAATTCGGTTACTCTACTGATGAAATCAAAATTCAAATATTAAAACTTTTTACAACACCATTTTTTTATGGGGTTCTTACTATATTCTCTTTTATAATTATGTTTAATTTTACAAAAAATAAGTCTCTGTTATTTCACATTATTATGGGTGTCTTGTTATCTGTAATTCTTTATTACATAAATTTTATTTTTAATTCATTAGGAAATAATGGAAAAATTCCAGTTTATCCGTCAATTTTTTTCCCGTTATTTATTATATTTATTTCATCTATGATAGGACTTATAAATATCAATGAAAAATAACTTAACATTAGTAATCATTTTATTCATTTTTCAGTTTTCAAATATAGCCTTATCTGAGTCTTTTTTTTTAGAAAGTAAAAACATAGAAATATTGAATGAGGGAGATCAAATAAATGCATACAATGGAAAGGCAATTTCAGCCGATAAAAATTTAGAAATAAATTCAGACGAATTTATATATTTGAAAAAAAAAGATTTATTAACGTCAATAGGCAATGGATTTGCATTTGTCAAATCAGAAAAAATTAAAATTAAATATGATAAAGCAATCTTCGATCAAAAAAATTTTAATATTAAAGCAAACGGAAATATTGAAATTATTCAAATAGATGGAAGTTATACTATTGAAAATGATGAAATTTTTTTTGATCAAAAAAAAAATATTATAAGTTCAAGCAAGACTTCTAAAATAGCAGATGATATCGGTAATATTCATTATGTCGATAGTTTTATATATGAAATCAATAAAAATTTGATAAAAGTAAAAAATCTTATAAGTGAAGATTCTGAAAAAAATAAGTTTAGAACATCTATAGCATTTATAAAGACTGATTCAAAAAAAGTTTTTGGAAAAGATGTTAAGATAGATCTTAATAATCCCTCAATTCAAAGTGAAAACGATTATAGGTTAAGAGGTAATAGTGTAAAAATGGATGACGATTCAACTGAAATTACTAAAGGAATATTTACAACTTGTAAAAGGAGGGATGACTGTCCGCCTTGGCAATTTAGTGCCAAAAAAATTAAGCATGATAAAAAAGAAAAACAAATTTTTTATGATGATGCACTATTAAGAGTTTATGATTTTCCTGTAGCTTATTTTCCTAAATTTTTTCATCCTGATCCTTCAGTTAAAAGAAAAACTGGTTTTTTAATTCCCTCAATTAAAAGTTCGTCGAATTCTGATAATTTTTTAAATATACCTTTTTTTTATGCTATAGCAGATAATAAAGATGCTACTTTTTCACCAAGGTTATATCCAGATGAAAAAATATTATTTCAAACTGAATACAGGCAAAAAAATAATAAAACCAACCATATTGCAGACTTTAGTTTTTTTTCTGAAAAAGATAAAAATTCAAAAAGTCACTTTTTTTATGATTACAATAAAGATTTGAATGTTAAAAATTTTGATACTAGTGAAATAAATTTAAAACTTCAAACAACGTCAAATGACACTTATTTGAAATCGGATAAATTAGAAAGTGAACTGATTAATGATAGTAATATAATGGAAAATTCACTTACTTTTGATTTATATTCTAATGATTTATCAATTAATTTAAGCTCTACGGTATATGAGAATCTAAATGAGAAAAATAATGATAAATATGAATACATTTTACCGAGATTATCACTTGTAAAAAATTTTGGTAATTTTGGTGATTTAAGTGGGAATTTTTTATTAGAGTCTGATACGTTAATTAGACAGTACAATACAAATATTCAAGAAAAAAGAAATATAAATAACTTTATTTTTGACTCTGGATCCAAGATAAATAAATTCGGTTTTTTAAATAGTCATGAATTTTTAATTAGAAATACTAATAGTGAAAATAGAAACTCCAGCTACAAAAATAAGAAAAATTTTTATTTGTCAGGTATGTATCAATATAATTCAAGCTTACCTTTAATTAAAGAAAATAAAAATTATCAAAAAATTTTTAAGCCAAAATTATCTTTCAAAGCAGCTCCAAATCACACCAAAGATGATAGAAAGAGTGAAAGAAAATTAAATACAACTAACATTTACTCATTAGATAGAGCTACTGATGATACTAGTATTGAGGGTGGTTTATCTGCCGCTTATGGATTTGACTATTCAATATTGGATAAGTTTAAAACTAAAGAAATATTCACTCTTAAATTAGCAAATAATTTTAGATTAGAGGAAAATGAAGACCTGACTAATTCTAATCAGATAGGTAAAAAGTCATCTAATATATTTAGCGAAATGTCATACAGCCCTAATGATTATTTCACTACGAAATATGTTTCATCGGTTAGAAATAATATTAAAGACATAGATTATGAAAATCTTATCTCTGAAATTAAAGTCAACAACTTTGTTACAACATTTGACTATCTAAATGAAAACAATACATCAGATAAAAATTCTTACTTGTCTAATACTACTAGTCTCTCGCTAGATAAGTTTAATAATTTATCATTCTCAACAAGAAAAAATAAAACCAAAGATTTAACTGAATACTATAATTTTATGTACCAATATAAAAATGATTGTTTGGCTGCATCTATAGAATACAATAAAGACTTTTACAGTGATAGAGAATTAAAGCCTGATGAAAGCATCTTATTTAAATTAACAATTATACCATTTGCTGAAGTAACTGGACCTAATATGAAACAATAATGATAGTAAAGAAAATTTTATTAATAATTTTATTATTATTTGTTTTCAACAAAGTTTCATTGGCTGAAATAAAAATATTAGTTTCAGTTGATAATGAGATAATTACAAATCACGATATTAAAAAAGAAATAAATTATTTAGAAATACTAAATCCTACTCTTATTAAACTCAATCTTAATCAGAAGCTAGATTTAGCTAAGAATTCAATAATAAATCAAATTATTAAAGAAAAAGAAATCAATAAATTTATGAATACTGATAGTAAAAATGAGTTCGTAGATAATTATTTGAGAGGTTTATATTCAAAATTAGGTTTTAATAGTGAGCAAGAATTTGAGAATATATTAGGGGAAAAAAAAAATTACAGTTTATTAGAAATTAAAAAAAAAATAAAAATAGAATTATTATGGAACGAGTTAATTTATTCTAGATATGGTAATCAAGTTAAAATAAATAAAAAAGAGATTTTGGAGAAAATAAATACTCTGCAAAACGATTCGAAAAAAGAATATTTACTCTCAGAAATTGTTTTTACGAAAAAAAAAGGGATTACAATACAAGATTTGTTTAAAGAAATTCAATTAAGCATAAATGAAATCGGTTTTAATAATACCGCAAATATTTATAGTAATTCAGATAGTTCTAAATTTGGAGGAAAAATAGGTTGGATAAGTACTTTGAGTTTATCAAAAAAAATATTGGAAAAATTAAATCAAATAAATCAAGGTGAATATACAGATTTAATTAAATTAGGAAATGATTTTATAATATTAAAAATTGAAGATATAAAAATAAGAAGTTCTACTATTAACAAAGAAAAAGAATTTGAAAGATTAGTAAATTTAGAAACAAATAAGCAATTAAATAAATTTTCAAAAGTTTATTTTAATAAATCAAAAATAAATTATTCAATCAATGAAAAATAAACCAATTATAATAGTAGCTGGGGAACCAAATAGCATTTTTTTAGAAATTTTTTTTAAGGCGATTAAACGTAAAACTTATAAATCGCCTTTAATTTTAATTTGCTGTAAAAAAATTTTATCTAACCAGATGAAAAAGTGTAAATTCAAAAAGAAATTGAATATTTTAGAACCGCATATGCTGAACAAATATAAATTTAATAATAATAGTATTAATTTAATTGATATTGAATTTCAAAAGACAAATAAAAATTTTAACATCTCCTCTGCAAATAAATATATGACAAGATGCTTTAATTTAGCATTAAGATTAATAAAAGAAAAATTTTCAAATAAATTAATTAATGGACCTATTAATAAGAAGTCTTTTTTAAATAAAAAGTTTCTCGGGGTTACAGAATATATTTCAGAAAAATTTAAAAATAAAAAAACTGGAATGTTAATCTATAATGAAAGATTATCTGTTTGTCCTTTGACAACCCATTTGCCATTAAAGCTAGTCTCAAAAAGAATTGATAAAAAACTTATCGAAGATAAAATTAGACTAATAAATAAATTTTATAGGAAATATTTTAAATATAATCCAAAAATTGCTGTTACAGGTATGAATCCGCATTGTGAAAGTATTTTAGAATTTAACGAAGATGATAAAATTGTAAATAAAGCTATTAATTCACAAAAAAAAAGGGGTATTAATGTAAAAGGTCCATTTCCAGCTGATACAGTTTTTTTGAAAAAAAATAGAGAGAAATTTAATATTATTCTTGGAATGTATCATGATCAAGTACTAACTCCTATTAAGACATTGTTTGAATTTGACGCAATTAATATAACTATGGGATTGCCATTTTTAAGAGTAACTCCTGATCACGGTCCAAATCAAAAAATGATAGGAAAAAATATGTCTAATCCAATTAGCTTAATTAAGGCTTTAAATTTTTTAGATAGAAATTGATTAAAGCAAAAAAAAGTTTAGGCCAAAATTTCTTAATTGAAACTAGAATTATCAAACAAATTTTAGATATCATTGATATAAAAAATAAAAACGTTTTGGAGATTGGGCCAGGTACAGGTAACCTTACTTATCAAATCTTAAATAGATCTCCAAAAAATTTAATAGTAGTAGAAAAAGATGAATATTTAGCTAATTTGTTGCAAGATAATCTTGGTTCAAAAATAACAATTATAAATCAAGATATTTTAGAAGTTGACGAAAACTCTCTTAAAAAAGAAAAGTTAACTGTTTTTGGCAATCTACCATATAATATTTCAACTGAAATATTATGTAAATGGATAAATAATATAAAAGATGAAAATATTTGGTTTGATTATTTGATACTGATGTTTCAAAAAGAAGTTGCTGACAGAATAATTTCTAAATTTAATACTAAGAATTATGGTAGATTATCAATTTTATCAAATTGGAAGCTCAATATTAAAAAAATATTCGATATAAAACCTTCATCTTTTGCTCCTAGACCAAAAGTTGACAGCACGGTTCTACTTTTCGAGCCAAAAAGAAAATTTTTTAAAATTAATAATCCAAAAAATTTGGAAAAAATTACAAGAATCTTTTTTTCTGAAAGAAGAAAAATGATTAAAAAACCATACAATCTGATATTTAATGGTAATTTAAAGGTAGCAGATAAACTAAAGATTAAATTGGATTTAAGACCTCAAAATTTAGATTATGATACTTACTATAAAATAACTAGTGAGTATGAAAATTTAGGTAGTTAATTTTTCTACGTGCTTTCTAATATATTCTAAGTCATAGTCTTTTGATCCGTCACTGATTTCAGCATCAATCAAGTTGTGAATTTTATTATAACAATCTTGTAAATTATCATTTATAACTACATAATCATAATTAATCCAATGAAGAACATCTCTCTCAAATTGTTTCATTCTTTCTTCAACTATTAGTTTATCTTTCATGTCTCTATTAGATAATCTTTCAAATAGAATTTTCTTGCTTGGTGGTAATATAAAAAATGTGATCAGTTTATAATCTAAATTCTTATTCTTAATTTGGTCGGCTCCTTGCCAATCAATATCAAATAATACGTTTTGACCTTTATTAAGTTTTTCTATAATTGGAGTTCTTGTAGTGCCATAATAATTATTAAATACTTTTGCATATTCTAAAAATTCTTGATTTTTTATTAGTCTTTGAAATTTAGTATCATTTACAAAATAATAATCTTTATCCGGTTTTTCATTTGGACGAGGTAATCTAGTAGTATGGGATATAGAGATCTTGAAATTATCTTTTTTAGAAAGAAGATTTACTAAAGTAGTTTTACCAGCTCCTGAAGGAGAGGATAAAATAACCATTATCCCATCATTGGAAGTGGGCATTGGACAAATTATTAATTAGCCTTACCTTCAATAAATTTAACTGCATCCCCTACTGTAAGGATTTTTTCAGCTTCACTATCAGAAATTTCTGAACCAAACTCCTCTTCAAAAGCCATTACTAATTCTACAGTATCTAAACTATCCGCACCTAAATCATCTATAAAACTTGATTCTTCTGTTACTTTTGCTTCATCAATTCCTAAATGATCTGCAACTATTTTTTTTACTTTGCTTGAAACATCTTCTGACATATTGATCCTTTT
>MDSV01080109.1_pt1 | contig 10889 bp, 9 predicted proteins | sample 810851 | NCBI WGS metagenome assembly MDSV01 (sample SAMN05326640, study PRJNA326480) | marine metagenome | isolation source: seawater | place: Atlantic Ocean: North East | collected 2012 | reverse complement strand
CCTCTTTTGTCAGTTCTCAACGTTGCCGAGGTTGGTATTGTAGAAATCACAAATGTCGATGCGGCGCTAGGTGAGATTTTGGTATCTTTTGGCGCAGCCGGCATCGAAAGAGGAATTGCAATGATCAATCCTTCTGAGGGACAATGGGTGGATTCAGAACAAGTTAATATGATTCTATCACAGGCTGGTTTAGAGTCTTGGAAGTTGTATGAATCGGTTCCTGATTCACATGATATCAGAGAGGAATTGTATCAACACATGCATGCGGTTGGGTCGAAAAATAATTCCACAAAATTGGTATTGCCTGTTGACCAACATTTCAATGTCAAAGGAGTGGGATTAGTTGCAATTGGTTATGTTCAATCAGGCACAGTAAACAAGCATGACGAGGTAGTAATTTTGCCAGCAAACGAAACCGGTGTGGTTAGATCTCTACAAGTGATGGACGACGATGTTGATTCGGCTATTGCAGGTGATCGTGTTGGAGTTGCATTGAGGAATCTAAGAGAGGAGGCACTACACCGTGGATGCATGATTATTCATCCTGAATCACAGGCACTCAATCGCCATGATAATTCAAAAATAAAAATCAAAAATGCGCCATTTCAAAAGAGGAAATTAACAACTGAAGATGTAATCCATGCCGCAGTTGATTTGCAATTCGTTGTAGGCAGAATAAAGCAAGTTGATGGGGAAATAATTTCTGTGGAATGGGAGAATCCTCTCTGGATCAGAGCCGAAGGCTCACCAGAGATATTGATTACACAACTTGATGCTATGCCGATGAGAATTATCGGTAGAGTGGAAACTATCGAACAATCCTAGTTTCGTTTTTTCCGACTTCAAATCAAGGGGCTCTCGGCGCTCGTCTCACGCGCACGCAAGGCGCCTCTAACCCTACTCACCTTCCCGAGCAGTTATAGCCTCGAGGAGGCGCTCGGTCAATTGGGATGTACTCAGCCGGGCGTAATGCCCGACTGGATGAAGGAGATTCGGAACTATTCGACAACCTAAATCTAGTCGGCATAAGTGGGAGATTTTGCGGAATCCTCACAGAGCGACAGCTAACCTTTGAGGACTACTCAGGATATGGAATCAGAATCAATCTCTCCAACATCTCAACTCTGAGAAATATCAACTTAGCAAAATTGCCGAATAGTTTCCTTACCATCGGAGCTGTTGGAGTCTGGGTAGGTGCAACAATAATCACTCCTCCAATTGGTTGGGCCGTAGCAGCAACAGGTGCTCTTTCGGTATTTGGATATGTTAAATTGAAGAATCCTGTGTTGTCGATAGAAACCAATGCTGGAGACAAATACCTCGTCACAGGGACTCAGTCAGAGTTACTTCGATTGTGTATGATGGTCGACCGTGTTATGCATGGTTGTACAATCGAAGAAGCAAAGGCAGGTCTACAAGAATTGGAAGAAGAGAGAGAAAGATTGCTTGCACAAAACCAGCCAAGGGCTCTTCTCAACGCACCAGACACCCTAGATAATTCTGAATCGAACATTATTGAGGCTGAACCAGTGACTATGATTTCCGACTCTAATGAAACAACTACCTCAATACCAACGGCTTCTGTTGTTGCTCAACCTTCGTTTTCACAACCTGTTTCACAAGAGGGTGGCATTTTTGCTTCCTTAGATGCCTTAGATCCAACACCTGCTACAGCCACAAATTATTCAACCACGTCTACAGATTCTCGCTCCGCTTACGAGAGGGCTTGGGGTCGTGAAGAACCACCTGAATGGTATCACGAAAAGGATCCATCACAGGAGGATAGACTTGACGAGGCTTTCTCAGATGCTATGGGTTCAATGTTTGGAGAAGGCGGGCTATTTGGTGTTGATTCACCTGCGAGCAACCCTAACCCGACGAATTATGAGGATTCTGAACCAAGTATGGATTTCTCTCTATTCGATGACGCCCCTGCAACCCCTGCTCCGACAACGACAAGCATCACAACTCCGGCCTCATATTCACCACCGACAATGCCTAATCCAGATAGGCCAGTATCAAGTTCACAGATGATTCGCTCAGCACAATCACGTCACGGCCAACCTCAAACCAACAATTCTCCGCCATGGGGTCTTCCGAGCCCAACGCAAAATGCGGTACGTGAGGAATGTATGCCGGGATTAGTAAAGACTGCAAAGGCGCGTTCTGCTTGGCAAACCGAGAACCAAAGTCAAAAATTATCAATGCCAAATACCAACCCCGAGAACTTCGAAGAGGAATTTCCTGCAGTGTCAAAGCTGGCCAATAGTATGACCAATGGTCGGGTTCGAAGTTCAGCAGGTAAGCCAAGAAAACAAAATTGGATTGCTTCATTACTTTCTCCTACACAGGCTAGAAGGCAATATGCCGATGTTTATGGCGACGAGGATGGCGAATCTCATGCTGGAGAAGCGAGATTTAGGTCTAGCCAACTTCTCAGGTTACGCTCTGATCAAGATCACCAAGCCGATGTAGCCTCAAGGGCTAAGGAAATGAAGTCTACTAACGCTCCTTCATCAGCCAGAGATGCACTAGACAATGTCGTGGAACGGGTTGCTTCTGGAGAAGAAAGAGAATCAACCAGTAAATCAGCTAGTGAGCAATTACGATTTTCTCAACTTCGTCCGACCACACAGAAAGGAGATAGACGATTACCCGGGATTCGCCAATTGAAGTGATTACTCACTTTATTCCGGCGATTCTTCGATACCTATCTACACGTGCGTGGTAGATACCACGGTCAATCGATGAGATTCCAGAAATACCTAGTCCACCCAAAGTGAAAGAAGAAGTTACGGTGGCATGAATGAGTGCATTTCTAATTGCTTCAATATCAGTCAAAACACCCTGTCTGCCAACGAGATATGCAATTAGCGTGCCGGCAAATGAATCACCACAACCAGTGGGGTCAACAATCTCATCGGTTGGATATGCTGGTAATGACAGCGTACCCGCAGGTAGCATTGCGATAACTCCACCACTTCCACGCTTTGCAATTAAACAACGAGGACCGGGCCCGGCGGCGGAACCGCCATGTAGAGCCTCACCTGAAATTATTGATTTCATTGCTCGGGGTAGAATCTCATCCCCAGCAATAGCGCATACTTCCTGTTCGTTAATCACTACGATGTCGACCTTGCGCATTGCTTCACTTAATGTCTTAAATTCAGTCTCAATCCATAGCATGAAAGTATCTAATACGGTCAATTGAGCACCAGGACATTGATCCAAAACTGCAACCTGAGTAGCAGGATGGGTGCTGGCACAAAAGAGGACTTCTGGGTTCGTCCAAACCTCTGGCAAATTTGGATTGAAATCTCCTAGAACATTTACTTCAGTTGCTAATGTTTCGACAGATTCCATCGCACCTTCATACTTACCAGACCAACGGAATGTATCTCCCTCAGCACGAACAACTCCAGCTAAATTCAATCCCGCTTTCTCCAAAATCATTTGATCATAGACTGCAAAATCATCTCCAACGACACCTACAAGACCAACCTTGGTTGGCTGTTCATCATGTGTTCGAAGATGAAAAGATGCAGCCAGTCCAGAATACACTGCCGCGCCACCAAGAAGGTCTGACCCATTTTCGGCAGGGGTTTGGATGTCATCATAACCGATTGAGCCAACGATTACCATGTCCATACTATCATCTCAATTCAACAGGTCTGGGTGTTCCTCAAGATACCTTATCGTAACATCTCTATTCCGGAAGTCTTCCTCTGATAGAATTGCTCTATGTAATGGAATAAGGGTTTCAACACCTAAAATCAGAGTCTCTGCAAGGGCGGCATCAAGTCTTTTAATCGCCTCTTGTCTATCTCTTCCCCAAACAATCAGTTTAGCGAGTAAGGAGTCGAAAGATGGAGGCATATCGTAGCCTGTGTGAGCATGAGTATCCACCCTAACACCCGGACCTGCAGGCCAATGGCATTCCCAAAGTCGGCCAGGTGATGGTTCCAAGGTTCTCGGGTCTTCAGCATTTAGTCGAGCTTGAATTGCATGACCTGAAATCTCAATATCATCCTGAGAAAACGGTAGGATTTCTCCTGAGGCGACTCTGATTCCAAGAGAAACTAGGTCGTGTCCGGTTATCATCTCAGTAACCGTGTGCTCAACCTGAACTCGAGGATTAACTTCGAGGAAGTAGAATTCACCGTACGAATCCCTGAGGAATTCGAACGTTGCCAATCCCTTGTAACCGACAGCCTTGGCTCCTGCTACAACACGTGCACCTATATCGGCTCTAACTTCTTCAGAAAGCCAAGGCCCTTCTTCCAAGATTTTTTGGTGACGGCGTTGAATCGAACAGAATCTCTCGCCGAAATGGATAGCATCTTCACCATCTCCAAGGACTTGGAATTCAACATGTTGAGCGCCTTCGATGAATTTCTCTAGGAAGACTCTGTCATCACCGAAAGCGGATAGGGCTCGGCCTTGACATAGGTTTAGTGCCGATTCGAATTCATCGGCAGAATCTACCACTTGCATACCGATTCCACCACCACCAGCGGCCGCCTTGATGATTACAGGGAAGCCGATATCATCGGCAACTGTCGCGGCTTCCGACGGATCGGAAACAGGTCCAGGAGAACCTTTGGCAATTGGTAATCCGGCCTTGGACATAGTTTCTCTAGCGGTAATTTTGTCACCGAGGATTCTCAATACCTCTGGACTAGGGCCGATGAATGTAATCCCCTCCTCAGCTAACCTATCAGCGAAAATAGGATTCTCGGCAAGGAATCCATACCCGGGGTGAACAGCATCAGCCCCGACTTCTTTGGCGGCGGCGACAATTGCCTCAATGTCCAAGTAGGATGCTAAAGGGTCGTCTCGGGCTATGTGAATCGCCTCATCGGCGAGCCGAACAGGGGTTGTCAAGCGATCTTCACGACCGTGAATCATTACCGCCTCGATTCCTAATGTCCTCAATGAACGCAAAATTCGCAAGGCTATCTCGCCTCGATTGGCAATCAGCACCCTGCGGAACATCAAACTCCGCTGTAGGTTGAATCCTATGTAGAGTTCGGCGACCGCCATAGGCGGTCGTGAAGAGCAAATACTGCGAATCAGTAGACGTCGCGTAGGTATCGCTTGTCGGTCTTCATCATCCCGACCTCGACGAATTCCTTGGCTTCATCAGGAGACATGCCACCATGTTCTGCACAGATCTCAATCAAGGTTGAATGTACATCCTTTGCCATGTAATTCTTATCTCCACAGACATAGAAATAGGCTCCACCATCAATCCAATTCCAGATTTCTTTACCGTGCTTTGCCATTAGATGTTGGACGTATACCTTCTCATCTCCTGCTCGGCTCCATGCTAAGTCATGGTAATCGAGAACTCCTCGTTCTTTCCAGTCTTCCATTTCATCTCGGTAGTAGTACTCTCCTTCCTCAGTCCAGTCACCAAAGAATAGCCAATTACGACCTTTGTCACCATTCAGATCACGCTGTTGAAGGTAAGCTCGGAAAGGAGCAATACCTGTTCCTGGGCCGACCATTATGCAATCCGTATTACCATCCTCTGGTAGAATGAAAGAACGAGTTGGAGACATGAATACACCAATTTCTGTATTGTCGACATCACAACGATCTGCCAAAAATCCTGTACAGAGACCGGTTCTGTCGCGTTCGTGGTGAGAATATCGGACGATTCCTACGGTCAAGTGAACTGTTCCTGGCTCGTAGTTTGGGCTACTCGCGATAGAGTATAGACGTGGCTTCAATCGATCCATTCCATCGACAAATTGTTGCGCAGTAAATCCAATGTGGCCAAAATCGCCCATCGCATCGATATAATCACGAGACCAAATGTAGTCCTCCATCGCATCTGCATTGCTTGTGATATCTCTCCAAAGCGCCTCTGCGGGGTCACAGGCAGCGCCGATTTCTTTGTATCCTTGCGGGACATCTTCGCCTTCTCCTGAGCCGGACCAATCTACCAAAAGAGTTCCGTTCTCAGTTGAAACTCGGTGTCTGCGAGTGATTGTTATCTCCACTGGTTCGTCACCACCCATTCTAGTACCAAGATTCTGAATCCATTTCTTTGAGATTCTGTGAATCTCTAAATGGTCGGTTAATGCTTCCTTCAGAGTTGCCTCTCCAAGGTGGGTTTCAACCAATTCATCTCCACTGAAGTTGGCTGTTGAAAGTAGTCTCTCAACCAATTCAGGTGGACATCGTGGGATTACACCCAGTGCATCTCCTGCCTTGTATTCAAGCCCTGAATCACCCAAATCGAATACTATGTGACGGGTTTCTTTTCTCGAACCTTCGCCATTGAGGACGTAATTTTCCGTTAACTTAGAGGTATACGGATTCTTTGCACTCCAATCGGACATTGCACACACCAGCATGCCGCCGAGCGAAAGTCCGTTTATCAAAACAAGGGGCATGACGTTCGCCCGCGTAGCGGGCGTCGAGACCCGAATGGCTCAAGTCATAGACGCCACATGGAGAGCCATGCCGCGCGTGCAGTTCCTCGGCACCGGGAACGCATTTTCACCTCATGGAAGAATGCACGCGCTAGTCTTAATCGATGGTAATATTTTGGTCGATGCCCCTCCAACATTACTACCACAATTGCGACGTGCAGGAGTATCAAGCGGCGAGATTGACCATCTATTGTTTACACATTGGCATGCAGATCATATGTTCGGATTCCCATTCTTCATCTTAGAAAGAAAGGTTGTTTCCAACGCTGAAAAATCTCTGAATGTCTACCTTAGACCTAATGGTAAAGAGATTCTCTCGAACCTCAGTCATGTTGGGTTTCCTGGAAGCTTGAATGAAGTTCTTAACGATGACATTAATTGGTTGGAAGAAGAATCTGGAGAATTACAAAATTCGGAATGGAGTTACGAGAGATTCCAAGTCACACACACTCCCGAAACCGACCCCCATGGCTACTTGTTGACTCACACGAGTGGATTCAAACTACTACATTGTGGTGACTCTGGACCTTGTCAAGAGATTGAAGATCGGTCGAAGGTGGCGAATGTAATCTTGATTGAAATGGGGGTACCAGATTTCGTAAACAGCCCTAATCATCACAATCCTAGTCAAGTCAACTCACTGGCTGAACGGCATCCGCATGCAACGATTCTAGTTACTCATAACTACTCCAATTCTGGCGAACAAGCAGGTGGTTTTCCGAGGCCGGAATTGAAGCCTGAAATTATTCAACTTGAGGATGGAGAAGAATTAGTTATTGAGGAGAATGGCGATTATTTTCATGTTAGAAAATAATGAGAAAAAATAACTTCTATAAATATGTAAATGTTGTTAAGAGAATCGAAATAGAACAAATTTGAGCCATAAATTAGTTCGATAAAACAAACTCCCAAAGATAAATTCAATTACACTCGAGATAATGACAAAATACAGCTTTTTCTTCGGTGAAAAAAGTAAAGCGATTAAGTCAATTAAATCAATAAATTATCCAAATTGTTGTTAATTTTCAAGAAAATATGTTGAGCGAAAGAATATGTCATTAACATTTTACTTACTATCATAATGAGGCATTCCTTCCCCATAGGTCCGGCAACTTTCATTACCACCAACGCCCTCGTGAAGAATCCGCGTTTGCTTCCGATGACTCCTGACATAGGACGAGTTAGTAGACTTGGAATGGTAAACGGTTGTGTGTTAAAAAATGGAAGGAAATATTTTCGAGAAGATATTAGGGCAAGATTCCCTATTTCTCGATAGGAAAGCCTTCGACCACGCTTTCGAACCTACAACATTACCTCACAGAGACCGTGAAGTCGAAGCGCTTGTGCGAAATTTAGTCGATGCTCTCAACGGCCACATACCATCGAATATGCTCCTCTATGGTGTCCCCGGATCAGGAAAGACTGTGGTTACGAGATTCGTCCTAGGGCAACTCGGAGAAAAAGGCAGGGAAATGGGGCAACCTGTGAGGACCTACGAAATCAATTGTAGGCAGGTAGATACCCGCTACAGAGTCGTTCAGACTTTGGCGACAAAATTGTCTCAGCGTGGAGATGTACCAATTCCATTTACTGGCTGGCCCACCGACAGAGTACTAGAGCATCTAGTCGAAAGAATGGACCGTGCTGGAGGCGTTCACATCATCGTACTCGATGAAATTGACAATTTAGTCGAACGCGCAGGGGATAATCTGCTCTACAATTTAACTAACCTCAATACAATACTCAAACGCTCTCGTTGTTGTATCATTGGAATCAGTAACGATTTGCACTTTACGCAGTTACTCGACCCAAGGGTGTCCGGTAGACTCGGTCAAGAGGATTTGATTTTCCACCCATATGGAGCATCGGAGATCACGGATATTCTAACCGAGAGAGCAAATACTGGTCTGAGAGAAGACGTTCTGGAACAAGGTGTTGTACAACTTTGCGCTGCCTTGGCCGCACAGGAACACGGAGATGCTCGTCGAGCTCTGGACCTATTACGAATTTCAGTGCAAAAGGCAGAACAACGCTCTCAGAAAAAGGTCGATCCACGACATGTAAGGCTCGCACAATCTCAACTGGAGCACGACCAAGTAACTCCCGTATTGCAAACTCTTCCACTTCATCAAAAGTTGGTACTCTTCTCAATTAGAATAAATGAGGATAATGGACTTCGTAACATCTCTACTGGTGAAGTATACAGAACCTATTCCGATGCCTGTCTGAATGTTAATGTCGAGCCGTTAACTCCAAGGAGAATCTCTACCTTGCTAAATGAATTGGATACACTTGGTATGATTATGGCTCGAAATGTCAGCAAGGGAAGAGGGGGCCGGAGCAAGCAGGTCAACTCTGCAATCCCAAAGACAGTCGATGCAATAACCACGATGAGCGATGCGGATCCACTAATCGCAGAAGCCGCTCGTTGTCGCTACCGATTGCAGAGCCATTTGTGAGAAAATCCACAATTCGATGGTTTTCTGAACCTATTCCGCTACAATTATCGAGGCCCTTTAGGGCCTCAACGGTTAAACCAAGTTCTAAGGTCGCCGCATCCGATGTCGCTCTCTGACAACGACTGGTACTCGGCGCTTACCCGCCCAAGTAGAACCGCTTCTACAGTCATGCTACTGTTAGGTGGATGGGTTCTATTACTTACAATAGTCAATATCACAACCGGAGCATATTCTCCAGGATTCAAGGCACTATGGCTTGGATTTCTCAGCAATGGCTCTCTCGGTGATGTATACACCGACCACGATGGAATATCATTTGTAGTCGACGATATTGCATTCGGTATTCTTGGAGTTGTCTTGGTTGCTGTAGGTCATTTGGGTATGAATAAGGCCGTTGAGGGCGGTACAATATCAGCAATCAAGGGTCTACCAGAATGCATGTCTGGACTATTTTCCGGTGAACACGGAATTAGAAAGACTGTCGCAGATTGGATGATTGTCTTTGCAATACTCTTCTATCTTGCATGGTCGGCACAATACAATACTTGGGTTGACCCAGGTGTATTCGCCGTCAGCGTAATTCCGTTCATGTTCGGTTTCGGTCTGAATATGTTGGATAAGGCCGAATCTTGAGATTCTTCTCAATCTCTATCCATTGCTGCTAGAAGTTCTCTACAGCGTGATTTGGAATCAAAGCCAGTCCATCGGAGTACAACTCCACGGTTTGGCTGACCATAGAGAACCGCAGCACCCAATGGAGCCATTGGGTGGAGAAGTAAAGGTGCGAGATCTTCTTCACCATCTACATCAATTATTGTCGTCTTGTTTTCTTTACTCCAAGCTTCTATTGCACCTTTGCAAGCATGATACAAATCAGCATTTAATTGACCGGCAGGATTCTTACAGGTGAGATTCTTATCGTAAAGAGAAGTATCGATTGTAGAAGCCCCTTCCCATTCCTGCCGTTTAGTCTTACCATCGATTAATGCGATGTCTGCTGGACTTCCCAGATCTTGCAAGGCTTTGACAGTGACATCACCAACTGCGATAATTGGACCTTGGCTACCAAAGGTTTCTTCCAGAACCGCGCGTATTGCCACACTCGTATCATTCTCTGGGCCCTCAAATAATTGACCAAATGGATCTTTTAGATTCGATTCGACCTCCTTTGTCAGGATAAGATTGGCTTTCCCAATGTCATCTGGAAGATAGGGTTGACCATCCCTGTCTATCTCACCTTGGCGTATTCTTGAACTGGAAATTGGTTTGCCATCATGACCTATTACATGCTCGACCTTGAGAATTTCAAGAGTTCCCAAACCATTACTTTGACGTATCTGATTAATTCGCTCGCAACCCACTAATGTTTCTGGTGTGCACAATATTGCCGAGGCATTCTCGTGCCGGGGTGCAGGTCCATCTTCGTCTTCCAGTCGATGGATGGATATTCGAGAGGATTCTTCAGCAATAGATTGAGTAAATTTTTGTGACCTTTCAGACCATGATTCAATTCGAGAGTCTTTTGCTTGAGCAATTTGATCGCTGGTTAACCATACCTCAAGCCTTTGACACTTTGAAAGGCCGTAATCAATCAATGCTCGATGCCCGGCATGGAAGCGGTCGAAAGTGCCGCCGACCAATCCTAGTGAGTGCATCATTAACCGCCCGGTGTATGAAGCCTTGAGGCCTTTGGAAAAAGTGTGTGCCCCGGGGAGTAACGGTGACTTTCATCGCAATGCTCGGGCACCTGACCCACCCCGGGACGTCTGTTGGACTGTGGGGTTGTCCCGTAAGTCATTCCGGTCTCTTCCGTTCTCGGTCGTCCGGGGACCCATCACAATCCGACCGCATGTTTTGCACCGACGATCATTCCCCAGCAGTGGGTCAAGTCGGTCTTCGACATACGGCAAATCCCGTTCCGTGGTACCGTGATTCATCCTACTAACTCCGGCGTGGGGCTTTCGTCGGCACGGTGTTGCCGGTCGGG
>MDSV01175148.1_pt1 | contig 10890 bp, 10 predicted proteins | sample 810851 | NCBI WGS metagenome assembly MDSV01 (sample SAMN05326640, study PRJNA326480) | marine metagenome | isolation source: seawater | place: Atlantic Ocean: North East | collected 2012 | reverse complement strand
TTAATATCTAATGTCATTGGTGAAACTTTAAAATCAAAAAGTCCCATTAATAGATGAGCCATTGGGGCATCAAGCATTCCAGTAACGAATCCTCCTTGCACAACCTTCCCTTCAGAATGCGTGAATTCATGTTTAGCCTCAAATTCCATTTCTATAGATGGAGGTTCAGAACAAAAACTTATAACTTTCATGCCTAAAGTTTCTGTGCAAGGCGCACTTTGGAATTTAAAAACTTCTAGTCTCTCTTTGTCGTCCATATTATCTCCTTATTTTAATGTTTTTTATTAAATCTCTATGTCAGTAATTAAAACTAAATTCTTTGTATTCCAGAATTCTGAATGTATGCCTTTTCTCTCAACTAAATCAGAAAAGGCTCTTCTTTTTTCTCTACCCAAAACTGCTAATACTACCTTTTTTGAATTAAAGAGATGTTTAACAGTAAAGCTTATTCTCTCTTTAGGCTCCTTTATAGCGTTAGTTGTGTGACAAAATCTAGTATCGTTAGTTAATTCAGAATTTAAAAAATGTCCTGCCAAGTGACCATCTTCTCCTAAACTCAAGAAAGTTATGTCAAAGTTAATATCATTAATTTTATGTAATATAGATTTATAAGAATCTTTATAATCTCTTTGTAAAAAAGGATTAAAGTTCATTGCATTAAATCCTCTAATTTTTTTTAAATTAGGAAGTAAGATGGATTGAATCTGATCTTTTTTTAAGCAGTTTAACCTTTCGTCAGTTAGGAATATTTCCCAAGCAGATAGGTCAACTCCTTTCTTTAAAAATTGTTCTGTTAGAGTCAGACCAAATCTCCCTCCTGTTAAACAGATCGTCTTATCTTTAGAAGATATTTCTTCTATTGCCATGTCCGCTGCATGCACCAATGATTTAGACTTTAATATCTTCAATTGTTTATTTAATGGGATATATTTTTACTATAGAAAACTCTAAGTATAGTTAAGAATATAATTTTAAAATCCAGTTTTAATGATTTGATATCCTTGTATTCTTTATCAAATTCTACTTTTTCTTGGATAGAGATATTATCCCTTCCGTTGATTTGTGCCCAACCAGTTAATCCGGGAACTAGAGTTTCGATTCTAAATTCTTTCCTTAATTTAATTAAGTCATGTTGATTAAATAAAGCAGGTCTAGGGCCTACGAAACTCATTTGCCCTTTCAAAATGGAGAAAAGCTGAGGAAACTCATCAATACTAAACCTTCTTAAGACTTTTCCTAAAGGGGTAACGCTTCCTTTCACATCTTTTAAAAGGTGTGTTGCTACCGCTGGAGTTCCAATGTACATAGTTCTAAATTTAGGCATCTTGAAAAGATTTCCATCTAGCCCTATTCTATCTGACCAATATATGATTGGACCTTCGGAAGACAACTTAATAAAGATAGAGATTATCAATAGAGGAAAAAAAGCTACAATCAAAAGAAAAAGGGAAAGAGAAAAATCAAAACATCTTTTAATAAGGTTATAACTTGCACCTTTCATTACTCAAGAAGAATCTATTAAATAAAACGTATAGTGTAAAAGAATCTAATTATATTCTCTCCATACTGTTCTATTTATGTAATCCGTGTAACTGTGAATAATTCTAGAAACTTTTAAAGAAACACTCCCTCCATTATAGTCTTCTACCTGTTTTATCCTTTCATTGTTGTGCTGTTCAATAACAATTTTTACTGATCTCAATACATTTTCTGCCTTAAGATCAGACATTATCAATATTCCTTCATCCATTCCTTCTGGTCTCTCATGAGCTTGCCTAAGAGTTATAGAAGGGATTCTTAGTAAAGAAGACTCTTCTGCTATTGTTCCACTATCTGAAACGACGCATTTGGCATTTTGCTGAAGTTTTATGTAATCTAGAAAACCCATGGCTTTCATTAGTCTAATTCGTTTATCAAATTTTTTACCTTTAAGTTCATCTAATCTAGCTTTAGTTCTAGGATGAACAGAAAAAATAATGGGCATATCATATTCCTCGGCAAGAGCATCTAAAGACTCCATTAAACCTTTTAGTTGCTTGGGAGTATCAACATTTTCCTCTCGATGAGCACTTACTAGAAAATATTCTTCAGGAGTTAACTCTAGTTGTTGGCATATATTTGAAGCTTCATATTTTGGTTGGTAATAATTTAAGACTTCTTCCATACAGGAACCAATCTTAATTATTGTTTCGGGCCTAATGCCTTCTTCTATTAAATAGCGCCTTGCATGCTCAGTAAGTGGCATATTAATATCACTTATATGATCAACTATCCTTCTATTTATTTCTTCAGGCACTCTTTCATCAAATGAGCGGTTTCCTGCCTCCATGTGAAATAAAGGGACTTTTCTCCTTTTAGCAACTATTGCCGATAAGCAACTATTTGTATCTCCGTATAGCAAAATAGCATCTGGATTTTCATCTAATATAACCGGATCAACTCTAGAAATAACTTGAGAAATGGTCTCTACTGCACTCTCAGCCGCGGCACCAAGGTAGTAATCCGGTTTCCTAATCTCTAGTTCTTTAAAAAAAACTTTATTTAATTCATCATCATAATTTTGACCTGTATGAACAAGAATATGGTTCGTTGTTTTATCTAGTTCTGCTATAACTCTAGATAGTTTTATTAATTCAGGTCTAGTGCCAACAATTGTCATAACCTTTAATTTAGTCATACTAATAGTTCTCCTGACTCTTTAGTTCTTTCCATCCCGGGTAATAAATTATGTTCTTCTAATAAATCTCTTGTTCCCTTGTAATCTAGGACATTATCTTCAGAACTGAACTCTTTATTTAAAGCTGGTACAAAGTCATCATTGATTAATTCTGGGAGCATCGGTCTAATCGCATAATAATTTCCTTTAGCTGATGTAGTATTAGCCTCTTCTTCAGAAACCATAATTTCATGAAGTTTTTCTCCAGGCCTAATACCAGTAATTTCAATATCAACATCTTTATCTTCAACTAAAGCTTTAGCAAGATTCATTACCGTTACTGAAGGTGCATTAGGAACAATTATTTCACCAGCAGAGGCATTTCCCAACGCATGAAAGATTGTATCTACAGCTTGATTTAGAGTGAGTAGAAATCTTGTCATATCAGGGACAGTTACTGTAACGGGACCTCCTTCTTCAATCTGATGATGAAATAGAGGTATAACTGAACCTCTAGAAGCTATAACATTTCCATAACGAACACAAATGGACCTAGTATCTGGATTTCTAATATTACCGGCGATAATAATTCTTTCTTGTAAAGCCTTAGTCATACCCATAACATTTATTGGTTTAGCAGCTTTATCTGTACTTATCCCAATAACGGTCTCAACTTTTACATTAGATTCAGAAATAGCTCTAACTATGTTTTGTACACCCAAAGCGTTAGTTTTGATTGCTTGTTCAGGAAAATATTCGCAAGTTGGCACTTGTTTCAGAGCTGCGGCATTAATCACTATATCAACTTCATCAATTGCTGACCTTACATCAGCATAGTTTCTAATATCTCCTATTTGAAATTCTAGTGCTTGACTAAAATTTTTATAAATAATTTCATCAGTCTTAAAACGTTCGTCTAAATATGCTATACGCATATCATGCTGTTTTCCTTCATCTCGAGAAAAAACAATAACCTTCTTAGGAGTCCCAATCTTATCTCCAGATAGAAGTCTTCTTACTAGAACTTTACCTAATGATCCTGTTCCGCCCGTTACAAGAATGGTCTTTTTATCTATGGTCATATCGCTTCTCATTAATTTCTTTTGCCAAATTATCTATCATAAAATCCCAAGAAGGCGGTTTGTAACCAGTCTTCTTTTGAAATTTAGATGAATCCAAACTTCTATCTATTTTTATTTTATCATCTGGCATGATATCTATCTTGAAATTATCTAATCTATCTACAAGCTTCTCCAAAAGATCATATTTACTTATAGGACTGCTTGAAATATGCCAAATACCTTTTAAATCTTTATGATCAAGCATTACATTTTCCACTATTCCTGCAAGAATCGAAGAAGGAAAACCAGAATAGAGGGCTTTAGTGTAACCTCTAATGCTCCCTTTTTGGTTTAAAAGCCATTCAATTAAGCCATGGCTTGAATCAAGCTCTAGACCAATAGTAGATTTTCTAATTGTAATAGAATTATCTTGAGATATTTCTCCAAGAATTTTCGTTCTTCCATAAATATCTTCTGCATCAGGCATATCTTTTTCAGAATAAAGTCCTTTTTCTCCAGAATAAACGCAATCGGTACTCAGGTGAATAAGTCTTATTGCATTTTTTCTGCTCACAGAGAGTAATTGGTGAGGAAAAGCAGAGTTTATTAATAATGGGCTTAATGCATCATTTTCATCTATTAATTGTTTTGTAAGTCCAACACAATTGACTATACAGTCAGGTTTAAATTGTCGAATTAAATTGTCCAATAGATCAGTATTAAAGATATCTACATTGCTAAATGAATTATCAGCACTATATAGACCGTAAGATTTATATTCTTTCAAATTTCTTCGAAGAGTTACTTTTACATTATGTCTGGATTGCCAAGATTGGAGAAAAGCATGCCCTATCATTCCATTACCTCCAACAATCAAAATTTTCATTCTTCTATTACCTGACATCTCTTTCAATAAAACTATTCATTCTCGCATCTAGTTTATCTATTAGGTATTCTCTATTGAACTCCAGATTATAGTAATTAAGAGCTCTCCTACCCATTTCAAATCTCTCTGATTTGGAAGCTTTACTTAACTGCAAGACACTTTTTGCAAGTTCAATATGATCACCCGGCTTAGCAACATATCCGCAATTGCTCTCTGTTACAACTTTAGCTCCTGCACCTTCTAACGCAGCTATTATAGGCTTCCCGCAGGCTAAATAGGATTGGATTTTTCCTGGAATCCAAGAAGACATAACAGGGTGCGGCTGAAGAGTGACTAAAAGAGCATCTGCTAAGGAAAAATAAAATGGCATAGTTTCAACTGCCTTATGCCCTAAAACATGAACCTTCTCATCAAGTTTTAAGCGCTCAACTTCATGATCAAGCCAATCTCTTCTTCTTCCATCTCCAAGAATTATCCAATTAATATCCTCTTCGCGTAACTCGTAAGCAGCCTTAACAATTGTATCTATGGATTGAGCGGCTCCTATATTTCCAGCAAACATTAAATTGAAAGACCTTAAGGCAGGCATTTCTATGTTTTCTTGAAGAGCAACACCTCTTTCAATTGGTTGGTATAGTTCTTCTGCCCAATTAGGGAAGTACTCTATTTTTTTAACAGCTACACCTTTCTCAACAATACTGGGGATAAAATCTTTAGACTGAACAAGTAATAAATCACTGCCCTTGTATATTACTTTCATCATAAGCTCAACCAGACTATAAAATAACTTCAATTTAGGAGCTTCAACAGCCCTGAACACTTCTGGCCATAAATCTTGGATCCAAATAATATGGGGAATCCTTTTAAAGAGTTTAATAAATAAAGAAGGCAGTCCAACAGTTAGAGGAGAAGGAGCGTAAGTAAATATCAAATCAAATTCTTTTCTAAATAAGAAAAAACTATAAATGGTGGCTGACAAAACAAAACTTAAATAATTTACGGCTAATTGAATTTTAGTGCTAGAGAATCTCGGAATAATAGGAACTCTAATAACTTTAACGTTTCCTTCCATAGAGCTTCCACAAGAAAAATAAGAGAATCCTTCGAAAAAATTTCCTTTAGGATAATTTGGTAAACCTGTCAAAATTGTTACTTCATGGCCTCTTAAATTTAGTTCATCTATAAGATCGTTAATCCTAAAATTTTCAGGCCTGTAGAATTGAGTAACTATTAAAACCCTCATCTATATTTCTTATCTATATGAGCTAGAAAGTTAAATGTTTCTATAGATGTCTTTTCCCAAGAGAAATTTGATGCTTGAGTGTAAGCCTTTTTAGCAATAGAAGATCGTAAATCAGTTGAATCTAGTAAAGTCTCTAGTGCAGTTAAGATCTGATTTACTTCAAGAGGATTGAAGTATATGCAACCATCTTTCACTATTTCTTTCATAGAAGATTTACTTGAACATGCTATTGGTAGACCTGAAGCCATTGATTCTAAGACAATTTGTCCAAAAGTTTCGCAAGAAGACGCAAATATTGACAAATCACTAGATTTATAAATTTTGTCTATACTATTAAAATCAACTTCGTCTTCGAATAGAATAAAATTACCTTCAGGATCAAATTTTTTGATGGATTTATCTAGAAATTTTTTTGGGCCTGAATTTGCAATTCCATACAATCTCAATTCTACAGGATATCCTTTATTTCTAAGAAGAGAAACTGCTTCTACTACGTTCCACTGATGTTTATAGTAATCTATCGAAGATACGTAAATCATTCTAAATGGGTTGTCGAAAGAGTAAGAATCTATAGGTTTTTGCTTTTTTGGTTGGTACCTAAATCTGGACTCTATGCCGTGAGCAATTACTTGGTTTTCATTAAATTTTCTGTTTAACTTTTTTTCTATAATTTTTTTTGAGTAATTAGATAAGAAGATTATCCCTTGAGATCTGATAAATGATAAAGACTGGACAATCCTTAATAAAAAAAACTTAAGTATTTTAAGAGAAAACCCATATCTAAGGATTTCTTTACTTTCAAAAGGTAAGAGATTTTGGTGGAAGGTTACAATAGGCTTAAATCTTGTATAAAAGGTACCTCCTAAAACAAATAATACTGAGCACGAATCTCTTTTTAGAGAAGATTTAAGTAGAAACATTTGCCAAATCGCTCTCTTTATGAGACTTCCTTCCAAAAGTGGGTGATTCCTTTTTTGTAGCCAGGGCCTATCCTCAATACAGCTCAGAGTTTTTTGATTAGACCAGACAAATACCTTTTTAATCTTCTTATCTCCAAAGTTAGTGTGTCGTAGAATCTGAGATAAGTGCGTAATTCCTCCACCATGTCTAATATTGGAAGCATCAATACCTACAATAAATGAATCTTTATGTTCCATTTATCTCATTTTCTGAATTAGTCTCATGTACCTGTTTAAAATAAAAAACTAATATCACAATTCCCAAGAATATATAAAGAGTTGAAGATCTGTGACCAAAAGATACTCCTATCATAAGAAGCATTGGAAATAATAAGTAGGCAGGTCTGGTAATCAATTTACTTAACTTCCTGCAAGGCTGAAGAAATGCTGCGATGTATAGAAATGTACCAATAACTCCACTTTCAAAAAGGACTCTTATTATATTTGCATGAGGGTTCAACACTCCGCCTTCAGGATTAATGTATCCATTTGCTATTGAAGCTGTTCCAAGACCAGTTCCTATAAAGGAAGGCATTAAGTTCATTTGAATTATTTCTGTCCATCTTATCCACAATGGGTAGATATTATTCATCTGTTGCATTATTGCATCAGGTAATTCCAGGCCATTTTGCAAAGCCTCAAAAGCGATAGGTGCTGACTCAATATATAGCATTACTCTAGTAGAGTTAGATATTGCCAGCACTATCCCAATCGCTAGAACAGAACCAGCGATTATTGTAAGAAGGATATAAGATAACTTCATTTTTGGGATTTGGTAAATAATTATTAAACCTGAAGCCATAAGTAGACCTAAAAAACCTGAAAGAGATTGTGTTAATAATGCACAAATTAAGATCAATGGAATCAATATTCTATTAAACTTTATTCCTGTCCATATCTCTTTAAGATAAAGAAGAGCAATTCCGAAGAAAAGAAGCACGAATGCATCTCTAGGCTCTCCAGCTATTCCATGAAATCTCTTTCCCACATGCCTGAAATCACTAATATGTCTTGGTAGGAGTTCGTAATCAAATAGTACAACCAAAGCATAGTCGATTAAACCCAAAGTTATACAAAGAAAGAACATGATGAAGAAGATTTTAAAGAAATAATCTATTCCTTTTTTGCTTCTTAATAAAAAGAAAGGTAAAACAGCAAAATAAATAAAATAATAAATAGTAACGAAATGCTCAAATATCGGCCGCATCAAGGAATTATTTAGTAATGAACTAGCATTAATGCCTTCTTTATTTACTTCATATGCGCCTACAAAATAACCAAAAAATAAAGAGAGGATAAGAAAAGAAAAATATATGAAATACCATCGATAATAGTAATGCAATGGATTAAATATCTTTATTGAACTGTAAGGTCTCATTAAAACTCTTATCAGTAAGCAAGAAATTACAACGAACTGTAAAACACGACTTATGTTACCGCCAACTCCTACTTTTGCAGCAACAACAAAAAACAAAAGCGGTTCTAGAATAATTGACCAGACAAAGATTTTTTCAATTAAACCGAAGCTAGTTTCTTTGGAAGGATGTATTATTTTTGCAACTGAAGTAGACACTATAAAAGAATATTAAAAAAGTTTAGGAAGATAAAAACCTCTCCATTCACCTATTAAAGAGTACATTTCAGCATTAATACCCTTTTTAAAATGTGCTATCCCAGAAGGAGTATCTTCACTCAATCCACCAATATCAAACCAACGACATCCATTTTCCTTTGCATTTAAAATTGATTCCCACAACATTACATAATTAGCTTGTAATTTTCTTCCTTCAGAGTTGGTTGTACCAATTAAGTAAATGGAAGTATCGCCATGGTTTACAGTAACTAGATTGCCTAAGACAAAGTCGTTAGAATCTTTGGCTTCAAATATGTTAAATTTCCAATATTTATTAGACTTGGTTGCCATTGCTTCGATCAACTTAGTTGAAAGACCTATGAATTCCTTTTGTGACTGGAGAGTCTTATAATTGTCTATAAGTTTAGCAATCGCTTCTTTGTTATAAGATACATCTACAACATTAACCCCTAGTTTCACACCCTTTCTATAACAGTTTCTCCATTTCCCATTTAAAGACATTAGGATATCTTCTTTATCATTTTTTAGATCAACTAGACCTGAGGACCATGCAGTATTAGATAATTTTCTTAAACCTAATTTCTCTAAGTTTTCCTCAGAATCTTTAGAAGCAGGTATCTCTGGGGCTATCTGAATCATTAAAGCTTTCCTTTTTTTACACTCTTCTACAAGTAATTGGAGAGAATCTAATAAGATTACATCAGACTCTTCTTCAAATCCTTTGAGTAAGAGAGGCCCTCTATTCACTCTTATTACATTGCCTATAAAAGGTAATTTCTTAACCAATACTTGAGCAATAGCCATATTTTTAGAATCTTTCGTAATACTAAAGTAGATAAGTTCTAAATTATCTGAAAATTCTTTAGATTCTCCATATATCCATGACTGGAGAATATTAGATTTATAGCAGTTACCCCATAGCTGCTCCCATTCATGAAAGTTTATTCGTTGTATCTTGATAATTAGGTCCTTTTATACTTTTTTGAAGAAGATTCTATATCTTTTTCTCTTATCGAACTATGAACAGGGAAGAAAAGTGATTTTAATCTAAGTTGTAAGGTCTCTCCATAAATTTTTTTATTCCCTAAAACTTCTGGAGGCAGATCAGGCCAAGAAGAAATTGGGACTTTATTGATATTAAAATCTTTTAAAGCTGAAGCTAGTTCAGCTTCTGAATTAAATACGACTCCAAGCATATAGGGAGAATTGCTTTTAGAATGCTTGAATATTTCAGATAATTGGTATTCTTGAGACCTCAAGAAACTAATCCAAGCCTTGTAATTGAACTTTCTTATACTTTCTTCATTTTCTAACGAATCAGATAAAAGACTAAGTAATTTTTTAGAAAGTTGGGACATTCTAGGGCTTGGCAATTTTTTTGAAGTCATAACTATTTCATCAGTAGGAAATTCATTTAAAGTCTTAGTTCTATTTATGCCTAATTTTTGAATAATTCTTTTTATAAGCCATATATTTTCTTTATTATTTCCTTTTAAATTTGAGTTAATGTATTCATGATAATAATCTTTCAACCCCCTCTTCAAAGAATCAAGATTAGAGAACCTATCATTAACCGATAAAATAGCTCCGCCATAAATAGGTAAGAATTTATGAGGACTGAATAAAGTGAAATGAGAAAAAGGTGAAAGTTCTTTTGTTTTTAGAACGTGAGCTGAATCTTCAATCAACCAAGCTCCAGTTCTTTCAGCTATTTCTGAAATCTGCTCTAACTTCATGATTTTACCGAAATAATGCACTGCTAAAATTAAATCAGGGTTCTGATTTGTTAATAACATGTCATTCATGGCTTTAGTATCAGGGCTTCCATTATTTCTAATGGGATAAAAGATAAGATTTGTTTTTAATTCACGCAAAGGAGCTAAAGAAGAATTGCAAAAATAAGAAGGAATCCAAATATTAATAGAATCTTTTTCTTTAATTAAAAGCCTATATTTTGCTATGAAATCTAATGACCAAGCTGACCTTGAGAATAGAAAAGCCCTATCCTCTTTGAAGCCCCATCTGTCTATTATATCTTTGTCTAAAGAATTCTTTTGAAAAATAGCTTTAAATAAAATTGACCAATTTGGAAGAGGTACATTTATAATTTTTCTCATAGGTAACATAAAGATAAAGAATAATTACCCATCTTCATCCCATGATTCATATTTTTTTAAGTCAACTTTATATCTAGAATCAGCAGATCCTTCTAAAAAAGAGCTTATCTGGAGATTGCTGTCATCTAAAGATATAGTATCTCTTCTTAAAGCCCAAGGTAAAACACGCTTAGCGTTATCTCCTCTCATTCCGGTGTATACATATTTAAATTTATTTTTTGCAACTCTTAAGGCCTTTTTACTAAAAAACTTAACATTACCAAAGCCAAAAGAAAAATGATCAATTGGCACTTCTAAGTGCTGTTCAAGATCCGTAGCGCTTTGAACAATTTCTCTCTCTAATAAAACTGTGTCATCTAAACTGGATAAATCCA
>MDSV01140691.1_pt1 | contig 10890 bp, 10 predicted proteins | sample 810851 | NCBI WGS metagenome assembly MDSV01 (sample SAMN05326640, study PRJNA326480) | marine metagenome | isolation source: seawater | place: Atlantic Ocean: North East | collected 2012 | reverse complement strand
ACTACTACAGCAGAACCTGCCATATCATAGGTCATATCTTCCATAAATTTTGCAGGTTTAAGTGAGATACCTCCTGTATCAAAACAAACTCCTTTTCCTATAAATGCTAAAGGTTTAGAATTATTTCTTAAACCTTTCCATTCCATTGTAACAAGATATGATCCTCTAATACTTCCCTGCCCTACACCAAGTAAAGAATTCATTCCAAGTTTCTTTAATTTTTTTTCATCATATATATTTATTTTCAAACCAAACTTTTTTAATGAATTAATTCTTTTTGCATACTCATCAGGGTGTAAAATATTTCCAGGTTCAGAAACTAAATCTCTTGCATAAAAAGTTCCATCTTCTAAAGCTTTAAATTTAATTTGATTTTGATTAGAAAATTTATTCTTTTTTCCAATAACATTAATAGAAATAACTCTTTTCTTTTTTTTTGATTTATATTTATCAAATTCATAAGATTTTAATTTTAAACCATGTAAAAAATGACCAATAAAATTTTGATTTTTGCTAATAATACTGTCTGTGTTTATAAAATATTGACTATTCTTTCCATAATTAATGCTTCCATAAAATTCAGCACCCAAATTTTCTATGTCAGCATTTTTAAGATTTTTTTTAATCGATATTAAAATTATTTTTTTTTTTGAATTTAGTTCAAAAACAAGCAAATTTTTTTCTAATTCCCTCATTTTTATCAAGTCATTTATGTATGAAAATTCAAATTTAGAAATATAACTTTTAATCGAACTAATATTAAATTTTTCATCTACAAATAAGACAAGGTTATTTGAAGGTGTTTTTAAGCTGATTTTTTTATAACTAATTTGAACTGACATGATTATTGATTAATTATTTGAGAATATCCTTTTTTTAAGCTAATTTTTATTGACATTTTTATAAAATATGTACTTTAGGTTGTATTTAATTGTAAACTAAAAGTTGAAAATATATAAGTACTATTTCGTAATATTTCAATGAAAAAAAAAATTTTTAAAAAACTTTATACAGAAATATTTGTATTTTTCTTAATAACTTTGTTTACGTTAAGTGCAATAATATGGATTTTACAGGCTGTTAACTTTTTAGACATTGTATCTGAGGACGGGCATAGCATATCTACCTATTTTAAGTTTTCATCTTTAAGCTTAGCAAAAATCATCAATGAAACTTTTTTGTTATCATTCTTTTTGGCATTGTTTTATATATTGGTTCTTTATGAGGAAAATAATCAATTATTAATTTATTGGTCTAATAGTATTTCAAAAAAAAATTTCCTAAACAAAATAATTGTATTTTCTTTTGGCTTAATAATTATTTCTTTTTTGTTATCTTTTTTTGTTGTGCCTTTCACTCAGGATAAAGCTAGATCATATATTAGATCATCTAATTTAGACTTTTTTCCATCTTTGATAAAACCAAGAAAGTTTATTGATACAGTTGAAAATTTAACAGTTTTTCTTGATAAAAAAGAAAATCAAAAAATAGAAAAAATTATTTTAAAAGACGCAAGTAATTTGAATAATATTCAAATTATAATAGCAAAAGATGGGGAAATTAAAAATGAAAATGGTAATAAGTTTTTAATTCTAAATGATGGTAAAATTATAAATACAAATTTAGAAAAAAGATCAACCATTTTTGATTTCAAAGAAACAAACTTCGATCTAAATAAGTATCATACTAAGACAACAACAAAAGCTAAAGTTCAAGAAATTAATTCTTATAATATAATTAACTGCTTAAGAAATATGTCTCCACAAAAAAGTATAAAGTTTGAAAATTTCAATTGCCATGAAAATATTAAAAAAGAATTATCTCAAGAAATTTATAAGAGAATTTATTTGCCATTATATATTTTATTAATTTCGATTGTAGTTTCTTTTTTAATTCTTAATTCTCATATTAATACTGATTATAAATTTAATAAAATTAAAATTTTTTTAATCGGTATATTGCTTGTGGTCTTTTCAGAAGTTTCTGTAAATTTTATATCGGAAAATAATTTAAGAAATTTATCAATTTTAACAGTTCTACCAGTTTTAATTTTAAGTTCTTATTTAATATTTATAAAGAAAGTAAGGATTTCTAGCTAATGATACTTAAAACTTATCAAAAATATTTAATTAAAGAATTTTTATTTTTTATTTTAAAAGTTTCTTTTGTATTTTTCATTCTAGGTTTTATTATGGGCGTATTAGAAGAATTGAGATTTTTTTCAGATGTAGATACAGAATATTATTTTCCAATTCTTTTAGTATTTTTAAATCTACCCTCATTAATATATCAAATCTTTCCATTTATAATTTTGATAAGTATGATTTTTCTTTTTTTAAGTTTAGGTGAAAAAGGAGAATTAATTTCATTTAAAAATAATGGTCTAGAAAATTTTGAAATAATAAAACTTTTATCAGTTGTTTCTTTATTAGTTGGTATTTTTACTATTGTTATTTTTTATAACTTCGCTGCTTTATTAAAGTTTAATTACCTTGATATAAAAAAAAATTATACAAAAGATGCAAAGTATTTAGCATCCATTACAGAAAATGGAATTTGGATAAAAGATGAAATAAATAATGATATAATTTTCATTAACGCAAAAAAAATCCAATTAGATAATTTAATTGATGTAGAAATTGTAAAGTTGAATAAAGATTTTGAATACCAAAACACTACAAGTGCAAAAAAAGTTAATATAAAAGATAATTTATGGATAATTGATAATGCATTTGTAGTAAATGCAGACAATACTAGAGAAATTATAAAAAAAGTTGAAATTACTACAAATTTTAATTTTGAAAAAATAAGCAATTTGTATTCTGATCTTTCATCAATTACTCTTTGGGGATTAGTCAAATTAAAAGAAGATTATAAGTCTGTAAATTATTCTACAACAGAGATAAATTATCAATTTCATAAAATACTTTCTTATCCAATTTATCTAACTATTATGTCGTTGCTTTCTATTGTCATGATGATGAATTTAAAAACTGGGATGAATAGAGTATTTGTTATTACTATTGGTATTTTTTTATCAGTATTAATTTATTACATTAATCACTTTTTTGGTATAATTGGCAGAAATGAAACAATCCCTCTCACTGTTTCTATTTGGACCCCTCTTGTAATCCTCTTAATTATTTCAATTATTGGTCTAGTAAAAATTAATGAAAAATAAAATATTTAATAAATTTTTAGTATTATTCATTTTGTCATTTTTTGACTATACATTAGCTGAAAATGAATTCATTTTTGAGAGCAATACAATCGAATTCAAAGAAAATGAAAATTTAATCATTGCAAAAGATAATGTTAAAATTACTTCAACAAATGAAATAACTATTTTTTCAGATGAATCTAGATACTTTAAACTTTCAAAAAAATTATTATTGTCTGGAAATGTAAAAGTTATCGATAAAGAAAGAAATATCGTAATTGAAAGTGATAAAATTGAATATGATAAAAGTATTGAACTAATTCAATCTTTTGAGGAAACTTTTATTAAAATTGATGATCAATATAATATAAAAACTTCTGATTTAAATTATTTGAGACTTGAAAAAATTTTAAAATCAAATGAAGAAACTACTCTTATTGATAATTTCAAAAATAATATTGTTGCCAATGACTTTATTTATTTTATAGATGAAAAAAAGTTCAAATCTAATAATACAAAATTAACTGATAAAGATTCAAATGAATATATTAGTAGTATTCTATTAATTGATTTAAATTTAAATCGGATTGCAGCAAAAGATGTCGAAGTTTACTTTTCTAAGAATGTTGGTTTAGGTAACAATTCAAGAATAAAGGGGAATTCTATGCTTTTAGATAATGATAATGCTATCATTAACAAAGGAGCATTTACAACCTGTGAACCTAATGATGACTGCCCTCCATGGACAATGCAATCTGAAATAATAACACATGATAAAAAGAAAAAAATTATAAATTATAAAAATGCATGGTTAAAACTTTATGATGTCCCAGTTTTTTATTTTCCTAAATTTTTTCATCCTGATCCTACAGTTGATAGACAGTCGGGTTTTTTGATGCCATCTATTGCAACTTCAGCAAATTCAGGTAACTCAATTAGATTACCATATTTTAATGCTATTGCTGATAATAAAGATTTTACGGTAACCCCAAGAATATATTTTAATAATGATATTTTAATACAAAATGAATATCGACAAATTGAAAAGAATTTAAATCATATTTCTGACTTCAGTGTTAAAAAGCTTGATGATGGAAGTAAATCACACTTTTTTTCTAATTCAAAAATTGATTTAGATTTTAGTAATTTTGATGGATCTGAACTGGAAATAAATTTAGAGAAAACTTCAAATGATACTTATCTCAAAAGTGAAAAATTAAAAAATTCAATCCAAAATAATCAAAGTTTATTAAACTCCTTTGTTAAATATGAAGCTTTTACTGAAGATTTTGATTTATCCCTTGAGGTTGCTGCGTATGAAGATTTAACCAAAGAAAATAATTCTGATAAATATCAATTTATTCTCCCTAGTTTTAAAATCTCAAAAATCTTTTCACCTGACTCAAATATTAAAGGAAACTTTAGATATAGTGCATCAGGTGTAAGTCAAAAAAGAAATACTAATATAACTGAAAACTATTTGATTAATGATTTTAATTTTAATTCTGATCGTTTTTTTTCTAAAAATGGTTTGATTAGTAGCTTTAATCTTTTCTTTAAAAATGTATCTAAAGAAGGAAAAAACTCTGATAAGTATGATAAGAATTTCAAAAATAAAAATTTTATATCTTCTAATTACATAATTAATTACCCATTAAAAAAAGAAGGCAATAATTTTGATAGCAATCTATCTCCTAAGATCTCTCTTAGATATAGTCCTTTTGATAGTGAAAATATTCATGATTTAGATCGTAAGATTAATATTACTAATTTATTTTCAAATAACAGACTTGCATTAACCGACTCTTTAGAAGGAGGACAAACCTTAACTTTGGGTTTTGATTATGAGCTGTTAAATAAAGATAACATAAAAATATTTTCATCTAGTATAGGACAAATTTTTAGAGATACTGATGATACTAAATTGCCTTCAGCCTCAAAAATGCAAAGTAAAAGCTCAGATATTGTTGGAAATATTACTTTTTCACCAAATGATAATTTTGATTTTAATTATAATTATTCTGCAGATAATAATTTAGATACTATGAACTATAATTTTTTAGAAGCTAAATTAAATATAAATAATTTTATTACCTCTTTCGATTTCTTGGAAGAAAATAATGAAATAGGCTCAGATAGCTATTTTAGTAGAAATATAGGTTATAATTTTGATCAAAATAATTCTTTAAAATATACTACAAGAAGAAATAGAAAAACTGATTTAACAGAATTTTATAACTTAATATATGAGTATAAAAATGACTGTTTAGTTGCTGCAATAGAATATAATAAAGATTATTATGAAGATAGAGATATAAAACCAAGTGAAGAGATCTTCTTCTCGTTGACAATAACACCTTTCACATCATTTAACTCACCAAATTTAAATAAATGAAAAAATTAATATAATTATTTTTCTTTTAAATTTTTGTAGTTTTTCTTATTCATCAGAGAAATCAATAAAAATTAAATATAAAATAAATGATGATTTGATTACAAATTTTGACATCATTAAAGAAGGCAACTATTTAAAAGCTTTAAATGCAGAACTTAAGAATATAAGTAATGACCAACTAAATGAATTTGCAAAGAATTCATTAATAAGAGAAAAAATCAAAAAACATGAAATCGAAAAATATTATAAGGTCAACTATTCATCAGAGGTTGTTGATAGTTTTATTAATGATTTTATGAAAAAACTAAATATAAAAAGTATATCAGATTTTGAAATATACCTTAAGGACTATCAAACAAATATTGATGAGATTAGAAAAAAATTAATTATAGAACAGACTTGGAATAAAATGATAATTGATATTTATAAAGATAGAATAGTAGTTGATAAAAAAAAAATTTCTAAAACTTTAGAAGATTTAATTGAAAAGAATAAAGAACAAACAGCTTATGAGCTTTACGAGATCTTATTTTCAGAAAAAAGTAAAGATGATTTTAAAAAGAAACATAATGAAATAATTTTATCTATTGAAAATTCTGGTTTTGAAAAAACTGCACTACTCTTCAGTCTGTCTAATACATCAAGTTCTGGTGGTAAAATTGGATGGATAAATCAAAATCAACTTTCAAAAAAAATCTTAGCTAAGATAAAAGATTTAGAGCCAGGTTCTTACAGTAGTCCAATTAGCACTGCGGGTGGAAGTATAATCTTACAAGTAAAGAATAAAAAATTAGTTTCCATAGAAAATATTAACAAAGAATTGGAATTAACAAAAATTATTAATATTGAAAAAAATAGACAACTTAATGAATTTTCAATTATTCATTACAAAAAAATAGAAACAAAATCTTATGTTAAAAAGTTTTAACCCAATTATTGTTGTTGCTGGAGAGCCTAAAAGTGTTTTTTTAGAATTATATATAAAAAATTTTGATAAATTTAGAAAAAGTCCTCTTGTACTCATTGCTAGCCATAAATTGATTATAGACCAAATGAACTTATTAAAATTAAAAAAAAATATAAATATTATTAATATTAATAAAAAATCTATTTTTCAAAATTTAGATAATAGAAGAATTAATTTAATAGATGTTGATTTAAAATATAGATCTTTAGATAAAATTAAGGTCAAAAATGCTAATAATTATATTAAAAATTGTTTTGATGCTGCTATTTTTTTATTAAATAAAAATAAAAAATTAAATTTAATAAATGGTCCTATAATCAAAAAGGATTTTTTGAAAAAAAAATACTTAGGAATTACAGAATATTTAGGTTCAAAATATAAGAGATTAAACAATGTTGTGATGTTGATATATAACAAAAATCTTTCAGTTAGCCCAATAACAACTCATGTGCCTTTAAAAAAAGTGTCGAGTCTAATTACAAAAAAGAAGATAATTAACCACATTCGTTTAATTCATCAATTTTACAAAAAAAAATTAAACAAAAAGCCTGCTTTTGCTTTAACAGGATTAAATCCACATTGTGAAAGTAATTTTGGTATTAATGAGGAAAACCAGATTATTAAACCAGCAATTAAATTTTTATCTAAAAAAAAATATAATATTTCAGGGCCTTATCCAGCTGATACAATTTTTCTTAAAAAAAATTTAAAAAAATTTGATGTCATTATTGGCATGTATCATGATCAGGTTCTAACCCCTATTAAAACTCTTTATGAATTTGATGCAATTAATATAACTCTTGGATTACCTTTTATCAGAATATCACCTGATCATGGACCAAATTTATCTATGTTTGGAAAAAATAAATCGAATTCTAAAAGTTTTATTAGATCTATTGAATTTTTAAGTAAATAAGTGAAAATTTATCCCAAAAAAAGTTTAGGACAAAATTTCTTAATTGATCAAGATATAATAGAAAAAATAGTTTCTCTAGCTACAATAAAAAATCAAGAAATCCTTGAAGTAGGACCTGGAACGGGAAATTTAACTGAAAAAATAATTGGAAAACATCCTTCAAAAGTATTTCTTATAGAAAAAGATAATAATTTGTGTGATCTTTTAAAAAATAAATTTGAAAATAAAATAAATATTATAAACAAAGATATTCTTAGTATTGATGAAAATAAAATTTCCAACAACACATTAATAGTTTTTGGAAATTTACCATACAATATTTCAACTGAAATATTATTAAAATGGATACTAAATTTAGGTTCGGAAGTTTGGTTTAAAGAATTAATCTTAATGTTTCAAAAAGAAGTAGCTGATAGATTAATAGCTAAAGTTGATACTTCAAATTATGGAAGATTATCTGTTGTTTCGCAGTGGAAATTAAATATTAAAAAAATCATTGATATTAAAGCAAGTAGTTTTAAACCTAAACCGAAAATAGAAAGTTCACTTTTACATTTTTTTCCAAAGGAAAATTACACTAATTTAAAAAGTGAAAATTTAGAATTAATAACAAGAATTTTTTTTAATCATAGGAGAAAAATGATAAAAAAACCTATAAGTCAATTATTTAAAAACCCATCATTAATATATAAAAAATTTAGTATAGATTATAATTTAAGACCACAAAATTTATCTCCAGAAACTTATTTTAACCTAGCTAAAGAGTTTGAAAAATTAAGACGTTAACTTTTCAATATGTTGTCTGATATATTGTTTATCATATTTTTTTGGACCATCAGATATTTCAGCATTTATTAAACTTATTATATTCTTGTAACATTGGTCTAAATCATCATTGATAACTACATAATCATAATTAATCCAATGTAAAACATCTCTTTCAAATTGTTTCATTCTTTCCTCAGCTATTAATTTGTCTTTCATGTCTCTGTTAGATAATCTTTCAAATAAAATTTTTTTGCTAGGTGGTAAAATAAAAAATGTAATCAATTTATAATCTAATTTTTTATTTTTAATTTGATCAGCTCCTTGCCAATCTATATCAAATAGAACATTCTTACCTTTTGTAAGATTATTTATTACCGGTGTTCTTGTTGAGCCATAGAAATTATTAAAAACTTTTGCATATTCTAAAAATTCTTCATTTTTAATAAGTCTTTTAAATTCAATTTCATCTATAAAATAGTAATCCTTATTTGGCTTCTCATCAGGTCTTGGTTGTCTAGTGGTATGAGATATTGATACTTGGAAGTTATCTTTTTTAGATAATAGATTCACTAAAGTTGTTTTACCTGCTCCTGAAGGAGAAGATAAAATAACCATTATCCCATCTCTAGCTATGGGCATTTAATCTTTTTTTAATTAGCTTTACCTTCAATAAATTTAACTGCATCACCAACTGTTAAAATTTTTTCAGCTTCACTGTCAGAAATTTCTGAGCCAAATTCTTCTTCAAAAGCCATAACTAATTCAACAGTATCTAAACTGTCTGCGCCTAAATCATCAATGAAACTAGACTCCTCGGTTACTTTTGCCTCATCTATACCTAAGTGATCTGCTACTATTTTTTTAACTTTGCTTGAAACATCATCTGACATATTGATCCTTTTGTTATAAAATTCTTAATAGTTTAAATACATGGTTTGTCAAGCCATATACATACCCCCATTAACATGCAATGTTTCTCCATTAATGTAATCTGATTGATTTGAAGCCAAAAAGATTACAGCATTAGCTATATCTTCTGGTTCACCCAATTTTGCTGAGGGAATTTTAGAAATAATTAATTCTTTAAATTTTTCGTCAATTTTGTCTGTCATAGCCGTTTTGATAAAACCAGGGGAAATACAATTAATGTTTATATTTTTTTTTGCATACTCTATAGCTAGACTTTTTGACATTGCTATTATTCCTGCTTTAGAAGCTGTGTAATTAGACTGACCTAAATTACCAGTATGACCAACTACTGATGTAATATTAATAATTTTACCTTTTTTATTTTTTAGCATTTTTTTAATTGCAAATTTGCTAAGTAAAAATGTTGATGTCAAATTTATATCTATGACTTTTTTCCATTCATCTATGCTCATTCTAATTGCTAAATTGTCTTGAGTAATGCCTGCATTATTTATAAGACAATCTAAATTTCCACCTAATTCATTTGTTGCATTATCAATAAACTCTTCAATTTTATCATTTTGAGAAATATCAAATTTGAGAATCTTAACATTATTAAATTTATTTTTAAGTTCTTCCAATTTTTCAATTTTAGTTCCAGATGCTAGTATATTGGCCCCACAGTCATTTAAATTTTTTATAATAGAATTCCCAATTCCTCCAGATGCACCTGTTACAACTATATTTTTTTTTTCTAGACTGCTCATATATTTAAATTTTTAATATCTTCTTCATTATTTATAGAATTCACATTTACTTCTTTATTAATTCGTTTTACTAAACCTGACAGTACTTTACCAGGACCAATTTCAATAAATTGATTTACACCCTTATTAATCATATTTATCACACTTTCTCTCCATCTTACTCTGTTCTCAATTTGTTTTATCAATAAATTATTTAGTTCATTTTTATCTAGGATTTCATCTGCTGTAACATTTGAAATTAAAATGTTTTCTGAATCTTCAAAATTAAGTTTTTGAATTTCTGGGCTCATAGTTTCAGTTGCTTTATGCATAAGTTTACAATGAAAAGGTGCACTGACAGGTAGTTTCAAATTTTTTATTTTATTATTTTTCAAAATTTCAGTTAATTTATCTAAATCCTTAATTGTACCACTCAAAACAATTTGACCATCTGAATTATCATTGGCAATATAAGCAGTTAAGGTATTCTCATTTTCTTTTAAAATTTTCTCTATACTTTCAATTTTAGAGCCTAAAACTGCAATCATACCTCCTTGACCTTTTGGTACTGAATTTTGCATTGCTTCACCTCTTTTTCTTAATATCCTTATAGACTGTTGGAAATCTAAATATCCTGCACATGATAATGCGGAATATTCTCCAAGAGAATGTCCTGCAAAATATTTTGCTTTATTTAAATCAATATTATATTCATTTTTGACAACTTTGAATATTGCGTAACTTATCAAAAATATTGCTGGTTGAGTATTATAAGTTAAATCCAATTCTTCTTTTGGTCCATCTAAAATAGTTTTTGAAATAGAAAAACCTAAAGCTTCATCTCCGTGTTTAAATAAATCTTTTACTAGATCAAATTTGTTATAGAGCTCTTTTCCCATTCCCACAACTTGAGAACCCTGTCCTGGAAAAATTACTGAAAACATATGAAAAACTATTTAATTTTTGTCCTTTTTACTATTGTAATTGAAGATTTATAATAGTATATCCTCTCGTTTTATCAAAGAATTT
>MDSV01074983.1_pt1 | contig 10890 bp, 7 predicted proteins | sample 810851 | NCBI WGS metagenome assembly MDSV01 (sample SAMN05326640, study PRJNA326480) | marine metagenome | isolation source: seawater | place: Atlantic Ocean: North East | collected 2012 | reverse complement strand
CTAACTGCATTGTTTTTAAAATAAATCTTTGAGAATAAACTCTTAAACGAATCGTATTGGTTATTAAACCTATTGCAATAACAAGTAGTAAACCGCTGACGATTAATAATGCAAAACTAATTTTATTAATGTTCTCATAAACAACAAACAGTAGGTCCCTAGGATATCGCAAATCATCCACAATAATATTTTTTTGCAGTTCAGCCTTTAAGCCTTGTATACTATCCGGGTGGTTAAAGGAAGCTTTAAAGTAAACATCAATGTTTTGAGGAAGAGGATTTGCCCCTAAACTCATTGAAAAGTTCTCTTTAGGGTCAACCTCATTTAAATACTCAGTAAGAGCCTTTTCTTTATCTTTCCAAACGGTTTGTTTAACATAATCCTCAGCATCCAATGACTTTTTCAATTGCATAATTTGAATGTCTTTGACTCCTTCCTTTAAATAAATTTCAAAAGCAAACTTTTCCTTAAATGAATCGCCTAAAATCTTCCCTTTCATTAAAACTAAACCTAGCAAACCGACCACATATATAACCATAGCTATACTTATCGCAGTTGAAATGTAAGAAGTTGTTTTTCTCCAATTAGAATATTTACCTTCCGAAACAGACATATTTATAAAAGTAAATAATTCATCTTTTTAAATGAATTAAAAAGTGATAATAAAGGTTAAAAACCTGTTGTTTAAAACATTTAACACCTGAAAAAAAACCTAATTTATAATGATTCTAAATACGCGTTTAACCTAGTCATATTTGCTATGTGACAAAACTATGACAAAGGTAAAATGCTGTTTGGGGAAATTTGTTAAAATACGATAGTTCGACGATTTGAAAGATTTAAAAATCATAGCATTTACTCATAAAACTACAAATATTTCAAATATCGGGAAGCTTCATGTTGATGCAAAAAATCGTAAAGAAAGGCTTGAAAACATTAAAAAATCTGGACTATCAGAGTTAATGTATCTTTCTACTTGTAATAGAGTAGAGTTTATCTTCGTTACTGAAAGTAATATAACAGAAACCTTCCTAACTTCCTTTTTCACTTCTTTTTCAGAAGAATGGAATGAATATGATATAAAATGGGCTTTAGATAACTGTTCTGTTTTTCAAGGTGAGGAAGCTGTAAAACACATGTTTCATATCGCATCTTCACTTGATTCTTTAGTCATAGGAGAACGTGAAATTATAACTCAAGTTAGAAAAGCTTTTGATGAATGTACCAATTTCGGTTTTACAGGTTCCATTATTCGACTTCTCATTAACAAAACTATTGAATCTGCTAAAGAGGTATATACAAATACTCAAATAGCTAAAAATCCAATATCAATTGTTTCTCTTGCTTACAGAAAGTTAAGAGATTTAGGTATTAAAGACAACTCTAGAATTTTAGTCATTGGTGCTGGAGAAACTAATGCTCGAATGTGTAAATTTCTTAGTAAGCATGGATTAAAGAACTTGACTATATTTAACAGAACCTTTGAAAAAGCTAAAGCTCTAACCAATAACATAGGCGGAAATGCACTTCCGCTCACAGAACTATCAAACTTCAAAGAGGGTTTTGATCTTATAGTAACCTGTACAGGTAGTGAAGAGCATCTAATAACTCCTGACATCTATGAGGCACTCTCAGCAGGAGAATCTACTAAAAAAACAATTATTGACTTGGCTATTCCTTACGATGTTAATCCTTCGGTTATTGAAAATAATGCTGTGAATTATATTGAAATTGAAGGTTTAAAAGAAATTTCCGAAATAAATCTCAAAAAAAGAGAAAAGGAGCTTTCTTTATGTAAACAACTAATAGAAAAACAAGTTATTGCCTTCAAGCACGCTTTTAAAGAAAGAAGAGTTGAATTAGCAATGAGTGAAGTTCCTCAAAAAATTAAGGAAATAAAAGACATTGCTGTTAATGAAGTGTTTTCAAAGGAATTAGAGTCGATGACAAGCGATAGTAAAGAAGTCCTTGATAAGATGTTGGCTTATATAGAAAAGAAATATATTTCTGTTCCCATGAAAATGGCCAAACAAATTTTTCTAGAAAAGTAGTAGGGTATTCTTTCCAAAAACTAGAGTTCATTTATAATTATATTAGTAAACCTAGACTTCGCTCTCATCTACCAAACCATATTTAGCTTTTTCAAGCTGATTTAGTTTATTCGTTTTTTCAAGAAGAGCATCCTCTAAAAGAATCCTATCTTTTTTAAACTTAATCTTTGTTATCAAAACAACAATTATAGTCCAAACAATAATGGAAATTATAATGATTAAGTATCGCCAGACTGAATCCATAAAAGGATTAGCTATAGAAAAAGAATATCTCAACCTATTTTTTGAGGTTATTCCCTTCTCATTTTTAGCTATGACATCAAGGACATAACTACCATGATCTAAGCCTCTAAATTCAATTCCTTCAAGAGCAGACACCGAATTTTCTATCCTTTCCTTTCCATTATTTAAAACATAAACAAGGTTTATTTGATTAGGAGCCCCTAGCTCTTCAAATATAAAATCATATTTAAGGGTATGTTGTCCCCAACTTAAATCCAGGTCACCAGGAATAGTATCTTTACTATTCAACTGAAATTCTGACAATTCAAACTTTGGAGGTCCAAATCGAATACTGTCCTTTTCTGAATTATAAAAAACAAGACCTTTAGGAGAAGCGATTAATACTCCATTTGCCCATTCCAAATGATCTCTCGCTTCAATGAAAGAACTAAAGGAACGAAAAGATTTTGTTACAGGGTTGTACCTTGATAATACTCCATTATTAATTTTTAAAATTTTACCCCTTATTTCTATTGAGGGATCGTATTTAGGATTTATATACTCAACAACGGAATATCTCTCTTTTCCAAAATCAAAACTAAATTTTTGACTGAGGGTAAATACAACCAATCCTTTTTTTACTCTTTTGATGTTTACAATTTCTTTATCTCCTAACACATCTTTTCTAAAACCAATGAGCTTATAGTTTTCCTTAAGCATTTGGTAAACCCCTTTCCCCTTCAACCCTGCCCAAACGACTTTACCGTCATCCTCTAGTGCAGTCACGGAAACAGAAGTTTTTCTCTTTGAAAACTGAATCGGTATTGTGCCTTTGAATAAAACTCTGTTTATTCCACTACTTGTTCCAATCCAAACAAACTTTTCTCCTTGCTCAACGCAATGAACATCTGAATGAACTAAACCTGATTTTGATGTATAAAAAGTAAAAGGAGTTCCTAGAATATTTAAGGTGATTAAAGAGAGGAAAAGGATTAATGGTCTCATACTAATTATAAGTTTTATCTAAAGATACTCTTTGATGCTAAATTTTCAATATTCATACTTAAGATTAATTCACCAACCCATAAATTGGCGTAAATAAGGCGTAATTTCATTAGCGAATTTTTGCTGCGAAGATACGGTTGGATGCCAGTTTTCGCCATAAGGTGGTTTTTGAAGTTGGAACTCAAAAAATCCAAATGTATTTGAAAAATTTTTATCGGCGACTGATTTCACAGCTTTAACCCAAGATCTAAATCTGGATAAACGTTGTGAATTTTTGGGGTATGAATCTGTAAGACCTCCGCCCACAGCTAAAACTATTCTGGTATTTGGGTTATTTTTAATTACTAATTCCAAAAACTTAAAATACGTTTTCACAAAACGTAAAGAATCCGTCATATCAGGAGGAATGCTCAACTCTCCTCCAAAATCGTTTTTACCTATCGCAATAACAATCAAATGGGGATTGAAAGAAAAGGAATACTCTATTTCTATTCCTTTACTAGGATATACTTTTGAATATGTTTTTGGTATAGTAGCATTCTCACTTTTATCAAAATTCCGATAAACACCTCGTCCAGAAAGTCCCACGCAAGAAAAATCTGCGATTAGCAAACGTGATGCAATCGCGCCAAATCCAAAATATCCATCTTGATTTATAGGATTAAATCCAGCAGTTGGAATTAGCTTATTTGAAGGTTCCATAGAAACAAGATTACCATATCCAACCAAAAAAGAATCTCCTATCCATTCAATCCTTCTTTTTTTTGAAGGTTGTTTCCGAAATTCACCGTTAGTATACTTAAGTCCATAAAAAACAGCAATTGCTGATACAGCTTCTGTTCGCTTAAAAATTTCAATTGTTGAAAATGAATCAGGAGAATTGACCAGAATTTGATGATATTTTAAATAGGGAGTAACTTCAACAACTTGTTTGATACTTCCATTAATAATCACACTAAAAAAGTTTTTATACTCTATACTATCAGAAGAAATATCGCTAAAGCCTATTTCGAAAGAATGACCTTTAAATTGAAATTCAATTTGATTTCCTGAATGAGCGAATTTGACCTTTCCTAAATTAGTCGTATCGAACCTTCCTACATATCGGAAAATTTCAGATGATGGTTTAAGCTTCATTATTTTTGCAAAAGAGCATATGCTTGTAAAAAGCAATAACACTAAAATTATTCGAAACATATTCTTATTCGTCTAATGTTATAAAATGACGAATTTAGTTTAATGAAAAAGAAAAAAGAGTTAAAACATTAAATTTAATTGTCAATTAATAATTACTATACAAAGTAAATATTAAGGGCTATTAAACTTTACCTTTGTAGAAAATTTTTTATGAAAATTAGAAAAAACACAGTGGTTAAAATGCATTACACAGTTACCACTAAATCCGGAGACACAATTGATAGCTCAATAGGAGCAGAACCACTCGAATTTATTCATGGTATTGGAATGCTAATTCCTGGTTTGGAACAACAATTAAAAGGAACTGAAACCGGATTTAAAAATCAACTTAAGATAGAGGCTAAAGATGGGTATGGTGAAAGAAACGAGGATGCTATGCATACTTTACCCAAAAGTGGCTTTAGAGCCGATAACGATGAAAAATTAATACTGGGTATGGAGGTTCAGTTAGAATCAGAAAATGGTCCGGTTTTAGCTTTTGTTAGTGAAATTAACGAAGATGATGTCGTAGTAGATTTAAATCATCCTCTGGCAGGTTATGATTTAATTTTTGATATTGAAATATTAGAAGTTAGAGAAGCTACTACAGAAGAACTTGAACTTCAAAACTCTAAAAGACACAGCTAAAGGAGTTTAATCTTTTTATAGGCTCAAACCTGTATCTTACTACTAAAATAAGAGCAAATAAAAAAGGGAAGCTGAAATAGCTTCCCTTTTTTATTATAATTCTATAATCAAGCATGACCCAATAAAACAAGAATTGCATGAACTATAGCCAAAACATAAGCAAGCCAAACAAAATTTATCGTTAAAACACTAAATAATCCCCAGCCTAACAACCCAATTAACCAAAGAACAAGATTAAGTTTAAAGGGAAATGAGTCTTTACCTTTAATCATATAAACACACGCTGGTGGAAGAAGTAGTGCGAGAACTAGCAATAAAACAAACATTAAATCGCTATCAATATCGTCATCGTCAGATGCGGCTGAATGAAAACTTTTGTTATGCTTGAGATGTCTTATTTCATTCTTTATTCTTTTAGCTGTTTTTATATTTTTAATTAAAGTTGATTTTTTATTTAATGATGCAGTGCTTAATTGACTCTTTAAATTAATCGTTTTATTATCATTAGAAGCAACTTGGTTTTTATTGCTTAGGGAAAACTGTTCCAACTCCTCTGATTTTAACTCGTTTGGAGAATCAAAAACTTCTGAATAAATTGAATGCTGATCCTCTTTATCCTTTATCGATTCTTTTATGTTTCGACCTTGTTGATTTTTACTGTTGGAAATAGATACATGATAACCCTTTCTATATTTTCTCTTTGTAACTTCAAGTGTTGTATTACAAGATGTTAATGCGAAAGAAAACGAAAGAATGGCAATGACTGCCGTTTTAATTGATAATTTTCTCATTTTAAGTGTTGTAAAGATTGAGGCGCAAAGATATAATTTTTTGTCCTTTTTGACATCTAAAAATCTCGAATAACTTGTTAAAGAAACAATGATTTACAGAAAAATTAAATAACTCATGAATCGGCTATATGATGTGGTTGGATAGCATTGAGTTCCCATTGAGTATTGGAAAAATGATTCAATATTTTTGGCAATGCCTTAAAAAGTGTTTTGCTTGATTTACGGCTATCGTGAAATACAATTATACTTCCTGGCTGACTATATTGAACAGTATTGTATGAACACTCATTTGGTGATATATCCGGATCAAAGTCGCCACTTAAAAGTGACCACATAACTATTTTATAGGTTGATTTCAGCTTTTTAATTTGCTTGCGGTTAATTCTTCCATGAGGAGGTCTAAAAAAATGAGAACCAAAAACATGGCTGCACTTTTTAACATTGACAATGTACTTTTCATAGTCAGTTTCCCAACCATTTACATGACTATAAGTATGATTACCTACGGAGTGTCCTTCCTTTATTATTCGGTCATATAAAGCGGGGAATTTTTCCACATTATTACCAACACAAAAAAATGTTGCTTTGGCTTTATACGCTTTTAATTGATCCAAAACCCACGGAGTGACATCGGGATCTGGACCATCGTCAAACGTTAAAAAAACTTCTTTTTTTTTTGTCTTTATCTCCCATATTAGCGATGGATAACACCACTTCATCCACCACCTGGTTTTATAGATGTATTTCACGGAATCAAAATATTACTTACGTTTTTTTCTTGTGGCTTTTTGAACTTTATTCATAAATAGTTCTATAGCGCTACCATTTAATGTTTCAAAATCATCAATACTTTGACGTAATGTCAATGCTTCCTCTAAACCTGTATCCTCTCTAAACTTCATTAGTTCGATGTTTCTATCAAGAAAATATTTAAGATTTTTAAGGTAAGTTAATGATCTGTCTACCTCACCGGCTAGTTTAAGAGCTATATTGTCTTCTTGATTAATATACCACTCCAACTCTAAAATATACTTATCGATAAGTATTTTCATAAGCTCGTTAGCTTTTTCAATTCCTTTCGCCTTATAATATGCATCTGCTAAGTATACGCTAAAGAAATCAACTTTAATTTTGTTCGTGGGCATTATTTCCATGCATCTATCTAATGTTTTAAGTGCTCGAACAGTATCTCCTTTTTCACAAAGCAACCTTGCTAAACGAGCGAAATTACTTCTGTAATTTGTACTCATTCTTTGAACCTGTTCCCCCATATAAACACCTTCTTTTTCCATATTACCCCATTGGAATTTATTCACCAGATTATCATACATCTTTTCAAGATTAATCCAACCAGTACCTTCCTTATTTTTATGTTTTATTGGAGTTACTCGATATGCCAATCCTTCTAATTGAAAATAATCTTCTAAATTCATATAATGATCATTACCCACAGTAATAGCAAAATATACTGGTCGCTTCCAATCATTATGAGCTAGCAAATCCAAAATCATAAGTTTTGATTTTAAAACAGCTCCTTTTTTAATTTTCCATTCCATCCTATTGGGGATTTCTGCTGCAAATTCATTCGGAACAGTTCCATTTTCGATAACAGTTGCGGAATCAACAGGTATTGAAAACTTATCCGTTGGCAAATAATCCATTGTTTGGCCAGAAGTAACCGGTATTTTTGTTGAAGGATAATCTGACTTAACAAAGTCCATAACCTTTTTAAGATCATGGTAAGCGTTGCTCCACTCTTCTTTCACAAAAACATAATCTCTCGTTCCCCTTCTGTATTGGTCCTGAGTTAGAGAAAAAGGAACGGGCTTTCCATCGTATGCAGCTCTTTTTGCTTGATCGATATACCAATCTGTATTTAATAAACTTAAATTAATAACTCTAACATCTGTTCTGTATCCCTCAACCTCTTGAACGTACCACAATGGAAAAGTATCGTTATCGCCATTGGTAAAAATTATGGCATTCTTTTCACAACTATCCAGGTAGTTTTTGGCAAAATCACGTGCTGTATACTTATCACTTCTATCATGGTCATCCCAACCTTCAGCGGCCATAATTACAGGTATAAAACCTGTTAATAAAAGAGCAAAAGCAGCCTTGCCCTTATTGTTACTAATCAATTTCCCTAAAAAAGCTGAAATTAAAACGTATCCCAAAATTATTAGCCCGATATAAACACACGATAATCCAAAAGTTTTACCCCCCTCTAATATTGCTGTTGCAAAAAAACCTATTATAATAAAAGACAAAGCAGTTATGGATATTTCATAAATACCCATTGATAATAATTTTGCTTCAACACCTCTTTTTCCTTTTTCTTGTATTATTTCTTCCTCTGTTTTATTTGTACCTAACATATAGGAATAAAGCCCCTGGACCCCTAAACCTATCCATATAGCAAAAGCGTAGAAAGAACCAGCGTAAGCATAATCACGTTCACGTGGTTGAAAAGGAGTTTGATTTAAGTAAAGTATAATAGCAAAACCTGTCATCAAAAACAACAAAAGGACAATCCAAGCATCTTGTCTATGCTTTACAAAATGATATATCATTCCTATTATCCCCAAAATAAGTGGTAAAAAATAATATTCATTTCTTCCTGGATTTTCCTTAAGAGATTCCGGTAATGTTGATTGATCACCTAAATGAGCATTATCAACAAACGGAACTCCAGACAACCAATTGCCTTTTAAAACAGCATCACCAGGCAAAGCACTACCATGACCTTGAATATCATTTTGTCGGCCTGTAAAATTCCACATAAAGTAACGCCAATACATATAATTAAATTGATAATTAGCGAAAAACCTAAAGTTTTCAGCCTGTGACGGCTTACGTAGCGCAACCTTATCCGTTCTACCACCACCAACAGGCTTTTTAACCGTTAGAACTCTTCCTTTAATATCTCTTTCAGGTTCTGAATTGTAGTCAGACCACACCTTGTACGCTTTAATATGGCGTCCTTGAGTGCTATACATTCTTGGAAAATACATGCATGTTTTCTCATTGTAACTTGGGATACTTCTCTTTCTGTCATCCGCAATAAAATACTGTGTCAGATTAATTGATTTTTTTATTGTAAGCCCCCTTCGTTCAAACTCTATTTCTAACTCACTTTCATCCTGAAAAGAACCCAATTCTATAAGATCAACCCTTTGTTTAGACGATTGAGATTTCACATTTTCACCATTTATTTTTTTAATTACATCACCTCTTTTTAGGAGACTATATAAATTACTTTCCTCAACTACTACCCAATTTTCTTTCCTATTTTCTACTTTTATCTTAGTTTGGTAACCGACCTTTGTTTTGTTCGGACGATAATACACAGGACTTCCATCCGAATATGGTTTTTTACTGTCTTGAATACTTTCGAAAGTAGGACCGAACATTAAAGGCCTATCTCCATATTGTTCTCTATTTAGATAGGGTAATAATGTTAAGATATTCTCAGGATTATTTTCGTCCATAGGAGGGTTTGCGGCAGATCGAATAACGATCATTGCAAAAGAAGAATACCCAATTAAGATCACCATTACACATAAAAAAGCTTTTTGAAGCTGAGGGAATCCTTTCTTTTTTGTGACGATTATTCCCCCTACTAAAAATGTGCCTATCAAAACAAAATAGATCCACATTCCAGAATCAAAACCTAATCCTATTTCATTAACAAAATACAATTCAAATTTCGTAGCAAATTCAACGGAATAAGAAATAACAACCTGTTGAATAACACCTAAGATTAAAACACCAACTATCCCCGTAATGAAAAAACCACGAACAGTTACTTTCTCCTTGTTGAAATAATAAATGTATACGATAGCAGGAATAACTAATAAGTTCAAGATATGAACTCCAATAGACAATCCCATCAAATAAGCAATTAAGATCAAATACCTATCAGCATTAGACTTTTCAGCATTAGCATCCCATTTCAAAGCTAACCAAAATACAGCAGCTGTATACAGTGACGAAGCCGCATAAACCTCTGCCTCAGCAGCTGAAAACCAGAAAGAATCGGAAAAAGTAAATGCTAAAGCACCTACCAAACCACTAAACATTATTCCCCACGTATGTGCTGAGGTTAGTTTGCCATTTTTAATCGTTATTTTTTTTGCTAGCGCAGTTATACTCCAAAACAAGAATAAGATACTGAATGATGAACAAAGAGCTGAAAAAACATTAACAGCAAAAGCAATATATTCTGTACTACCAGTGAATACCTCAGCTAAAACAGCAAACATTCTAGCTTTCATACTCCACAATGGTGCACCTGGAGGGTGACCAACCTGCAATTTTGTCGCAGAAGCGATAAATTCACCACAGTCCCAAAAACTAGCTGTAGATTCAATTGTTAAGACATAAACAATAGTTGAGAAAAGTAAAACGGCCCAACCAGTTATGTTATTTATAAATGAATATTTTTTCTCCATGTTCTAAAATTACTTGCTTAATTCGATATAAAATCGATATTTAACTCTAATTAAGTTTATTTAACCCTTAAAAAATCGTTCAAACGAGGGTTAAAACTATGAATTTAAGCAAGCGAAAATAACAAAAAGAATGGAGAATCTGTTGGACATAAACCAAAGGTTTTGATATTAAATTTAAAGCCTGATTAAAAAACCATAAAATGAACTTAGACTTTACTCAAAAAGAGTTTTTTAAGATTTCCTAGTATAATTTGAGCCAACACTTTTTATAAAACAGAGGCCAATTCATCTCATCTAAATAGTTTAATGAAAAATCAGACTTAAAATAGATGTTTGGCTTTCAAGAAATCCAAACATCTCTATTTAGGAAACCTCTCTTAACCTCGACTAAAGCCTCGATACGAACTCTTATTTTAGAATCCCTTTTGGACAAAAAAAAGCCAGTCAACAAGACTGGCTTAATGTTACCCGACAGGGATTCGAACCCCGACAGACAGTACCAAAAACTGTAGTGCTACCGTTACACCATCGGGCAAACTAATG
>MDSV01051225.1_pt1 | contig 10890 bp, 13 predicted proteins | sample 810851 | NCBI WGS metagenome assembly MDSV01 (sample SAMN05326640, study PRJNA326480) | marine metagenome | isolation source: seawater | place: Atlantic Ocean: North East | collected 2012 | reverse complement strand
GTGTTATTCAAGCAAATTATATGACTAAACTTGTTGAGATATTAAAAAGTGATAATAAAAAAGATGCTTTCAAAAATATTAGACAATTGATTAATGATAGTAAGGTAAAAGACTTTTCAGCATTACATAAGTATTTATTTGATGAAATAGATAGTTATGCAACAGGTCATATTGCAAGTGTAATATTAATTCTAGCAGAATCTCAATATCAAGATTCATTTGCTGTAGATAAAGAATTACATATTATGTCTACAATTGTAAAATTATTAAATGAATTAAAATAGGAAACGTTATGGCAAAAAAAATAGTATTCGGAGAAGATGCTCGAGTAGAGTTATTAAATGGAGTTGAACAACTAGCAAATGCGGTTAAATCAACATTAGGACCAAAAGGTAGAACAGTAGTAATTGAAAAACAGACTGGTAGTCCATCTATAACAAAAGATGGTGTTTCGGTAGCTAGAGAAATAGAATTAGAAGATCCTTTTGAAAATGCAGGGGCACAAATGGTAAAAGAGGCAGCAGCAAAGACAAATGATGAAGCCGGCGATGGAACTACAACAGCAACTGTATTAGCACATTCAATACTTAAAGAAGGATTTAAGAAAATTGCAAATGGTGCTAATCCAATTGAAATAAAAAGAGGTATAGATAAAACAGTTGATAAAGTTGTTGAATATCTAGAAGAAAGAGCAAGACCAGTAAGTGGTAATGATGAAATTGCTAATATAGGAACTATATCTGCTAACAATGATAATGTTATTGGTTCTTTAATAGCAGAAGCAATGGATAGAGTTGGGCAGAATGGAGTAATTACTGTACAAGAAGGCAAGACAGCAGAGACAGAATTAGAAGTTGTTGAAGGAATGAGATTTGATAGAGGATATTCATCGCCATATTTTGTAACTAATAATGATAAAATGATTACAGAGTTAGAAAATCCTTTTGTTTTATTATATGATAAGAAAATTTCACAAATGAAAGATGTATTGCCTTTATTAGAGCAAACAATGAAATTAAGTAGGCCTATGTTGATAATATCAGAAGATGTTGATGGTGAAGCTCTTTCAACATTAGTAATTAATAAAGTTAGAGGAACTCTTAAAGTTGCAACAGTAAAAGCTCCAGGCTTTGGAACAAAAAGAATTGAACAGTTAGAAGATATTGCTGTTTTAATTGGAGCAACAGTAATTACAGATAAAGTTGGTTTATCGTTAGAAGAAGCAACAATAGAACATTTAGGTTCTGCAGAAAAAATTACAATATCAAAAGATGATACAACGATTGTAAATGGTAATGGAATATCTGAAGCAGTTCAAAATCGTATTGAACATATTATATCACAAATAAAAACATGTGAATCAGATTACGAAAAAGAAAAGTTGCAGGAAAGATTAGCTAAACTATCAGGCGGTGTAGCAGTTATTAGAATTGGCGCCGGATCTGAAATTGAAATGAAAGAAAAAAAGGATAGATTAGATGATGCATTAAATGCAACAAAAGCAGCTGTTGAAGAAGGTATAATTGCTGGGGGTGGTATTGCCTTAAGAGGATATCACCATTTTGATGATGATATATTTGAAAATGAAGATCAAAAATTAGGAAGAGATATTGTTCTTAAAGCTTGTAAAGCTCCATTTGAAGCTATTCTAGAAAATGCAGGACGTAATGCTGAGGTTATTTGGGAGCTTATAAGACCATTTAATAAAAATGGAAGAGCAGGATATGATGTAAGAAAAGAAATAGTATTAGAAGATATGGTAGAAAAAGGAATTATTGATCCGGTTAAAGTTACTAGAGTTGCTTTACAAAAAGCTGCATCAGTAGCAGGAACAATGTTAACTACAGAATGTGTTGTTACGATTATTCCAAAAGAAGAGCCAGTTCTTCCACAAATGCCTATAATGTAATATGAAAGCAAAAAAGCCAGCAACATTATTTGATCATTTAGCTAATATTACATGGAAAAAGAAGCCATGGTCTGAATTAACAGAAACAGATCAAAAATCATTTTCTCCATATCTAATTAATCGTTGGTTATCCATGAACATGAATTATATAGAACTAGTTGATATGTTTCAACAATATACAATTGGTCCATTAAAAAAGAAACATGTTTATCAATTATATTTTGATTTTTTGCCAAAACAAAAATCATTTAACAAATATATAAAGGGCAAGAAACATGATAAGTACAATAAAGAACTTATTAAACTTATTGCTGATCATTATCAGATTGCACGAATTGAAGCTGAAGAGTATATAGGTTTATTAGAAGAACAAGATCTGATTACGATTGTAAAAAAATATGGTAAAAACGAAAAAGAAATAAAAGGATTATTAAAATGAAAACAATTAAAGATACCCCTGGGAGAGAAAAAGAAACATCTCCAACACATAAAGTAGTATTTAATCAAGTTCAGTCAAGATTAAATGATCAAGACAAAGAAGTAGTTGAGTATTGTCAAAAAGAATATCCAGAAACATGTGATGAATTTTTAAACATATGTGCAGACCAATATGTTTTATTTTGTAAAAAACAAAAAAATTATGGTCCAGGAAACATTTCAGTAGGAACAGAGGTTAGATCAGATGCAGATGTTAAATTATCATTAACCGGATTATGGTTTAGATTAAATGATAAAGTTCAAAGATTAAAACAACTAATTGTATTAGGTCATAAAGATACTGTAGGAGAATCAGAACAAGATACATATCAAGACTTGTCAGTATATGGTATTATTGCTCAAATAGTTTCTGCAAAGAAATGGGGTAAATAATTTGCCTAATTGAAAAATTTTCCTTATATTTAGTATATGAATAAATTTTTAAAGTATAGTCAACGTGAGCCCTTGCCGAATGAACGTAAAATTTCATATTCACAATTTTCAATGTATTCTCAATGTCCTAAACATTGGGAGTTAGCATATGTGAAGAATCTTCGTACATTTAGTCAAAGTATTCATACAATCTTTGGTACGGCAATGCACGAAACATTACAACATTATCTAACAGTAATGTTTGATCAAACAATCAAGGCTGCAGATGAAATTGATATGAATAAGTATTTGAAAGATCAAATGTTTAATTTATATAAAGAAGCAGTAGATAAAATGGGCGAACATTTTTCTAATAAATTTGAACTAGGTGAATTTTATGAAGATGGAGTTGCAATTATTCAATGGTTTAAAAGACATAGAGGAGTATACTTTAGAAGAAAATCAGATGAATTATTAGGTATTGAAGTTCCAATATATCATCCAGTATCAGAAAATAATGATAAGATAATGATGTTAGGATATTTAGATGTTGTTATTCGAGATACAAGAACTGATGAAATCACGATAATTGATTTAAAGACAAGTACAAGAGGCTGGAATAAATGGCAAAAAGCAGATAAAATAAAAACATCTCAGTTAGTTTTATATAAAAAGTATTTTGCAGAACAGTATGGATTTGACGTTGAAAAAATTAATATCAAATATATGATATTGAAAAGAAAATTGATTGAAGGAGCAATGTTTCCTCAAAAAAGAATTACAGAATTTGCTCCGGCTTCTGGAAAGCCAACAAGGAACAAGTTAACAAGATCAATTGATGAATTTGTTGCTTCAGGATTCAAATCAGACGGTTCATATAACACTAATAAACAATATGTAGCAGTAGCAGGAAAAAATAATAAAAATTGTAAGTATTGTGAATTCAAAGATCAGCCAGATCTTTGTCCTGCAAAAGAAAGAATAAAAATATGAAAAAAACCATATTCAATAAACAATGGAGAAGGGCGGTATTAAAAGCAATGGTTCGAGAACGAAAATTAACACCAATTGAAAGAATATCTAGTAGAGTTGGTTATATGGGAGCAGGATTTTTAATGGCCGGACAATGGTTATTATTGCCGGCTTTATTTATGATTGGATTCTGTTGTGTCTTATTCCAGGTTACGGTTAGACGACAATGGAACCTAGTTGTATTACAATTAAATGGCTTAATAGCTTGGACAATACATTTTTTTACTAGTTAATAAACAATGAAAATAGCAATAATAGGCAGTAGAGATTATCAAAATATTAGAAAGATAAAGGATACTCTGTTTCAACTAAAACAAAAATTTGGTGACAAATTAATAGTCATCTCCGGTGGCGCAAAATTTGGAGCAGATAAGTTTGCTAGAAAATATGCACTAGAGTTTGGTATGAAGTATAGAGAATTTAATCCAGCTCATACAACAAAAAATTTATATTCAGCAATGTCTGATGATTATTATGGAAAGCCATATCATGTTTCTCAATTTCATCATAGAAATATGTTAATAGCTAAAGATTGTAATGTAATGTTAGCATTTATAGGGAAAGATCAGACATCTAGCGGAAGTATGAGTGCTATTAAGCAAGCAAAAAAATTAAATAAACCAGTAACAATAATATCATGATAGAATTATTAGGATGGATAAGTACAACATTAGTTTTACTAGGATATATTTTAAATGCAAAAGCAAAATTCAAAGCCGCAATGGTAGTTTGGATAGTTGGAGATGTTGGTTGGATAACATATGATTTTTACATTAATAATATTAGTCATTTAGTTTTAAGTGCTATTATTATTTCAATAAATTTATATGGAATTTACAACATAAAAAGAATGCAAAAAGATAGGAATAACCAATCAAAAGCATATTTATAATAAAGTTATAAGGGATTAAATGGAACAAATACAGTTACCGAAGTTACGAAAAATTGATCACAACAAACCTAAAAAGAAAAAAATACTACTATTAGCAGATGATTTAAGAATGCATTCTGGCATAGGAACTATGTCAAAAGAATTTGTGCTAGGTACGGTAGATAAATATGATTGGGTTCAGTTGGGAGCAGCAGTTAAGCATCCAGAACATGGAAAACAAGTAGATATATCAGCAGATGTACAACAAGAAACAGGAGTTAAAGATGCCCATGTTAAAATTTATGCACATTCAGGATACGGCAATCAAAAAGTTTTACAGGAAATATTAGCAATTGAACAACCAGATGCAATACTTCATTTTACAGATCCAAGATTTTGGAGTTGGTTATATGACATGGAACATGAAATAAGACAAGTAATTCCATTAATGTACTATAACATATGGGATGATCTTCCTTATCCTCATTGGAATGAACCATTTTATGAATCATGTGATTTGTTAATGAACATATCTAGGCAAACAAATAATATTGTTAAAAATGTTCTACAAAAATATCCTAAAGAAGATTGGGCAGTTCAGTGGGTGCCACATGGATCAAGCGAAAAGAAATTTTTCCCTATAACAGAACTACATCCAGATTGGAAAGAATATAATGAATGGTCAACTAATTTCAAAAAAGTTAATGAAGTAGATTTTGTATTCTTTTGGAACAATAGAAATATTAGAAGAAAACAACCAGCCGATCTAATTCTTGCTTTTAATACTTTTTGTGAGCAACTAGACCCAGAACAAGCTAAAAAATGTGCATTACTTATGCATACACAAATTTCTGATGATAATGGTACTAACTTAATGGCAGTTAAAAATGCTCTTTGTCCGAATTATAAAGTATTATTTTCAAATCAATCTGTTAATACTAAAATGTTAAATTTTTATTATAATATGTCAGAAGTAACAGTTAATATTGCTTCTAATGAAGGTTTTGGTATTTCATGGAATGAATCACTTCATGCTGGTACGCCGATCATAAATAACGTAACTGGTGGTCTTCAGGATGGTTGTAGATTTGAAGACGAAAATGGTGATTGGATCGAATTTGATACTCATTTCCCAAGTAATCATACAGGAGTATTTAAAAAACATGCAAATTGGGTTAAACCAGTGTTTCCAGCATGTAGATCAATACAAGGATCACCAGCAACACCTTATATATTTGATGACAGATGTGATTTTATAGAAGTTGCAGATGCTATGAAATATTGGTATGATTTAGATGAACAAAAAAGATATGAATATGGCATGGAAGGTCATAATTGGGTTTGTGGAGATGAATCATATATGTCTGCTAAAGGAATGAGTAAAAGAATGGCCGAATGTATAGAAGATTGTTTTGAAAAGTGGACACCTAGAAAAAGAGTAACAATGTATAAAATAGAACAAGTTAAACAAATAGAAAATCCAGGAGTAATAATATGAAACCATTTATAGTAGTACAAGGACCGGTAGCAACTAGATCAGGATATGGTAATCATACAAGAGATTTGGTTACATCATTAATTAATGCTGATAAATACGAGATAGTTATCATTTCATTACCATGGGGTAATACAGCAATGAATGCTCTAAAATCAGATAACAAAGAACATGTAGCAATTGCAGAACGAATTACAAATCAAAATGTTACAAGAAAACCGGATATTTTTATTCAGGTTAGTGTAGCTAATGAATTTCAGCCACTAGGCAAATATAATATTGGCGTTACAGCCGGAGTTGAAACAAATGCAGTTCCGCATGAGTTTGTACAAGGTGGGAATAGAATGGATCTTGTTATTGCAACATCTGAACATTCCAAAAAAGGCTTTGAAGTAGTTTATGATAAGTTTGATAAAAATAAAGTCAAACAAGGCGAAGTAAAATTTGAAAAAGATATTGAAGTATTATTTGAAGGATTAGATTTAAATACATATAAAAAAGATACTAATATACAGCCAATCATAAAGGATGAACTTAAGGACATTACAGATGATTTTTGTTTTCTATTTGTAGGCCATTGGCTGAAAGGCGATTTGGGGCAAGATAGAAAAGATATAGGTATGACAATTAAGACTTTTTGTGAAGCATTCAAACGTAAAGCAAAAAGAAATAAACCAGGATTAATTTTAAAAACATCTCATGCTAGAATGTCTATTATGGATAGAGATGCAATGATTAATAAGATTCAATCTATTGTTGCACCATATGGAAAAGATGTTCCTAATATATACTTATTACACGGAGATCTTACAGATGAAGAAATGAATAGTTTATATAATCACCCAAAGGTAAAATCAATGATATCATTTACCAAAGGAGAAGGATTTGGAAGACCGTTATTAGAGTTTGGAATAACTGGTAAGCCGATTATTGCTTCAAATTGGTCCGGACAAACTGATTTCCTACATCCTGATCATTGTGTTTTATTGCCTGGAGAATTAAAAGAAATTCATAAATCGGCAGCTGATAATTTTTTAACGAAAGGAACTAGTTGGTTTACTGTTGATTATGGTTATGCAGCTAAAATTTTACAAGATGTTGTAGTAAATTATAAAAATTATTTAACTAGGTCAAGAAAACAAATGAAGTATATAAAAGATAATTTTAGTCGAGAAAAAATGCAAAAAGACTTTATTTCGATTATAGAAGATAAATTAAAAGAAGTACCACAACAAATGGAAATAAAACTTCCAACTTTAAAAAAATTAAAAGTATGAAATTAGAATATGATGCAATATCACCTATAACAGGAAACAAGTGTGTATTAATTGAAGCAGATACACAATCTAACACAGAATCATATATTTGTATGGAATCTGGTTTTAGTACTCATGAAAAATTAGTACAAGATTCAGAGTTTCAAAAACAATATGAAGACAAATGTACAGAATTAATGTTGTCATGTAAGTTTATCGATGATGATAAAAAAGCTTGGTATCCAACATTTATGCAACTCCCAGGAGGTATGTTATATGCAGAAGGCCCTTCCAAAGATAATTGGAATTGGAAAGTTGCAAAAATAATTCCATTAGTAGGAGAGGAAAGAAAAAAATATCCTATTGTAGGTCAGACAGGTTCATATCATGAATCCAAACTAGATGTCGAAAATGCTAACCAATATGATAACACCGACTTCCAATTAGCCTTAGATGAACTATATAATATCGTAAGAGAGACGTATAATGAAGATTAGTTATGCAATAACAGTATGCAATGAGCATAAAGAATTACACAAATTATTAACATTTTTATTTGAGCATAAGAGGTTAGAGGATGAAGTAGTAGTTCAAAGAGATAAAGATAATTGTACAGATGAAGTCTGGGATGTATGTGAACGGTTTGAAAGCAAACAAGCGTCAGAATATAAACACACATCATTTAGTCTGAATAAAAACTTTGCAGCTTATAAAAATAATTTAAATAATAATTGTAATGGTGATTGGATATTTCAAATAGATGCAGATGAAATACCTAATGCATATTTAATGGAAGCATTGCCATTCATATTAGAAGCAAACGAGGGTGTAGAAGCATTTTGGGTTCCAAGAGTAAATACAGTTGCAGGAATAACAGATGAACATATTGCTAAATGGGGATGGAGAGTTGATGATATGGGTTGGGTGAATTTTCCAGATTGGCAAATGAGGATATATAGAAATGATAATGCAATATTTTGGGTTAAGCCAGTTCATGAACAATTAAAAGGATATACTAAATTTGCAAATCTACCACCAGAAGAGAAGTTTGCTTTATATCATCCTAAAAATATTGGTAGACAAGAAAAACAAAACAAATTCTACGAAACCATTTGATTTACGAAATAAATTTATTATATTAAACATATGAAAGTATATGTAGACATAGACGAAACGATTTGTTTTTATGAAGGAGAAAGACATTATCCAGATGCCATTCCTAGTTATGAAAATATAGCAAAAATAAATAAATTATATGATGAAGACAATTATATAGTTTATTGGACAGCAAGAGGTACTGTTACAGGTATTGATTGGTTAGAAACAACAGCAAATCAATTAGATGAATGGGGATGTCAATATCATGAATTAATAACTGGTGAAAAACCTGATTATGATTTGATGATCTGTGATAAAACAAAAAGAATAGAAGAATTATGATAGACAATCAGTGTTTTTCTTTTGCAGGGCAATTTATTCCAGAAGAAACATTTAATACATGGTCTTCTTCAGCATTAAAAAAATTATTTCCGGCTTTGTCATCAAATTTAAAATCAAACGAGTTCATATCATATGATCATCAATTAGATTTTGATAAATTTAAAAATAAAAAAATATTAGTAATTGGTGGAGGCCCGTCAACTAATGATTTAGATTTTGATAGTATAGATGTAGATTATATATTTTCAGCAAACAATTTTTTCATGAACGAAAAAATAAATGATATACAAGTTGATATAGCAATGATAGGTGCTGAAGTAGATACAAACTCAGATCAATTTATAGAATATGTTGAAAAATTTCAACCATGGTTAGGTTTTGAACTCCATAACAAATGGGGATCATATGATAACAACATATATGTAAATGAATATTTGTATAATAGCTATCCAAAACTATTTTGTATGCAAACTAGATATTATGGATGTGTAGGAATTGGTCATAGATTATTAGTATTAGCTATGGCATTACAAGCAAAAGAAATTAGTTTTGTAGGCATTGATGGACCTAATGGTATGATAAACGGCAATCATGCTTTTGAGGATAAAAAGGTAAATTTACCAAAACTGCCGAAGTACTTAAATAAGAATAATGCAGAAGAAATATTTTCGAATGCATATAAAGACTTTTTAACGCATGTTGAAAAGCATATTAAATATGAAGGTAAAATAATAAATTTAGGAAAACATACACCTAATAATATTGTTCCGGAATATAATTGTTAAACTAAAAAGGACAAACATGTTTTATATTTTTGAAATGGCTAATAACCATATGGGTAGTGTAGATCACGCCAAAAAAATCATAGATGATTTCTCAGAAATGTCTGCTAGAAAAAATCTAAACGCAGGTATCAAATTACAATTTCGTAATTTAGATACATTTATTCATCCAGACTACCAAGAACGAAATGATCTAAAGTATGTTAAACGATTTAACGAAACAAGGTTAAGTAAGGAACAGTTTAAAGAAATTATAGATTATATTCATGATAGTGGTATTAAATCTGTTTCAACTCCATTTGATAATGAATCATTATATATGTTCGATGAATTAAATGTTGAAGTATTAAAAATTGCATCTTGTTCAGTAGATGATTGGCCATTGTTGAGAGAAGTATGTAAGATAAACAGAAAAATTATTATATCAACGGGTGGAGCAACAATTAAACATCTACGTAAGGTATATGATTTATTTAAGAAAAATGGAAGAGACTTTGCATTTTTACATTGTATAGCAGAATATCCAACACCAATTGAAAATGCCTTCCTAGGAAGAATTAAAAAGTTAAAAGAAGAATTTCCAGATATTGAAATAGGATATTCAACTCATGAAGGTCCAGAACAGAAATCAGTATCACCATATGCAGTATCAATGGGTGCAACGATTGTAGAAAAACATATTGGAAAAAAGACAGAAGAATTTGATCTGAATGCTTATTCATGTACTGTACAACAAATGGAAAAGGTTGTAGATGAAATACAATTTTTTGAAACTGCCTTTAAAGGAGAGTTTTCTGAAAGTGATGCACTAAAACAATTAAAGAGAGGTGTGTATGCTAAAATAGAATTGAATTCAGGATATACTTTAAGAGAAGAAGATTTATATTATGCAATGCCATTACAAGAAGGATGTTTAGATGTTTCAAATATTGATGATATTGTAGGACAAAGATTATTAATTGATGTAGATCAGCATAATCCATTAAAGTCAGAATATTTTATTAATTCAGATAGAGAAGAAAAATTAAATAGATTACGAGTTACATTTAATAAAGTTTTAGATGAGGCTGGAGTAACAGTTACTGAAAAAGATGATGTAGAATTATCATGTCATTACGGCTTAGATAAATTTCATGAAACAGGTGCATTAATTGTTAGTAAAATAAATAGAAAATATTGCAAAAAGATTATTGCTATGCTTCCTGTTCAAAAACATCCAACTCATAGACATCTTCAAAAAGAAGAATGTTTTGAAT
>MDSV01190095.1_pt1 | contig 10891 bp, 12 predicted proteins | sample 810851 | NCBI WGS metagenome assembly MDSV01 (sample SAMN05326640, study PRJNA326480) | marine metagenome | isolation source: seawater | place: Atlantic Ocean: North East | collected 2012 | reverse complement strand
TATTGTAGGAATATTTGATCCTGCTAACGCACTCGGATTTGAAAAAGGAGAGAAAGAAGACTTTGGTCAATCTCTAGGTGTAATGGGAGTTGGAGAAGGTTGTTATTTGGTTTTACCAGTGCTTGGTCCATCAACAGTTAGGGACACGGTAGGTTCTCTCATTTCACTAAATGGAGGAGATGCTTGGTATAATATTACAGTCGGAAATGATACAAATTACGTAAACGAGTCAGACTATTACATATCAAAAGGTTTATCTGGTGTGAATTTTCGAGCAAAAAACTTAGAGGCTTTTGATAGTATGGAAAAGAATTCAATAGATTTATATGCGACTGTAAGAAGTTTATATTTGCAGGATAGAAAAAAAAGAATAAATAATTCGTCTAGTTCTACCGAAGCGATGGAAGATGGTGACTGGGATACTTTAGAAAATCAATAAAAATTCTAATAATGAAGATTAGTAGAAATATTTTTATATTAATTTTTTTATACTTTTCGCTAATAAATTATTCATGGTCTCAAAGCGCTTCCGAATTTATTAGCTCAGTTACGGATGAAGCATCAAAGGTTCTCTCGAGTAAGCTAACTGATGAAGAAAAAATTGTACAATTAAAAAAAATTGGAGAAAATTCGGTTGATATAGACGGAGTTGGTCTTTATACTTTAGGTAAGTATAGAAAAAAACTTAGTGATAATCAAAAAAATCAATATAAAGAACTTTTCAGAAACTATTTTTTAAAAAGCTTCTCAGGTCGTTTGGTAGGATATTCTGATGCAAAAATTGCAGTCCTATCAGAAGAAATTAAAAATGAGAAATATACTATTGTGTATACTAAATTAATTGGAACATCAGACAGACCAGAGGTCAAGATAGATTGGAGAGTTTACACAAAAGATCCTGAAAACCCTTTAATCAGAGACTTAATTATAGAAGGATTAAGCTTAGCTCGAACACAAAAAGAGGAATTTAATTCCATTATAGTTAATAATGATGGAAAAATTGATGCTTTGTTTGAAAATCTTAATAAGTTCCTAGAAAATTAGAGAAGTTAATTTTTTTAGAAATGGAAAAATTTTCAATTATTATTCCAGTATATAATGAGGGAAAAAATTTAAAAATTCTCATACCAAAAATTTATGGAGAATTAAAAAAAATAAAATTTGAACTTATAATAATAGATGATAATTCTACTGACAATACTGTTAAGATATTAAAAAAATTTAAACAAAAAAATTTCCATCATATAATTAGAGAGGAAGAAAGGGATTTATCAAAATCATGTGTATTAGGTTTTAAAAAGTCAAGGTATAAAAATATAATTGTCATGGATGGTGACTTACAACATAAACCTAGTGATATAAAAAAGTTTTTACATATTTTTTATAAAAACAGTCCTGATATTATTGTTGGATCCCGAGATCTATTTAAGGACAAAAAACACAATCTTAATATTTTTAGACTTTTAGCCTCAAGAACACTTATTTTAATTGTAAATTTATTATTAGGAAAAAAAACCTCTGATCCAATGAGTGGTTTTTTTATGTTTAAAAAGAAAATTTTTTTAAGATCACAAAAAGAATTGATTAAAAAAGGATATAAAATATTACTTGATCTTCTTTATATAAAAAATCAAAAAACTAAAGTAATCGATTTAAAAATTAAATTTGATAGTAGGATCAAAGGCAAAAGTAAGATGAGTATAAAAATCCTTTTTTATCTAATTTCTATGATTTTAAAAAAATTTATTGTGAAAATTTTTCCTTGATTGGTGGGCCCGCCAGGACTCGAACCTGGGACCAATACATTATGAGTGTACTGCTCTAACCAACTGAGCTACAGGCCCTTTTGACTAATAAATATCTTTACCTCTTTTTTTTATTCTATTCAAGCAATGAAGATGGTGGGCCGTGTTGGTTACGCTCCAACTACCCCTGCAATGTCAATGCAGTACTCTACTATTGAGCTAACGGCCCGAATATAAACTAAATATTTGTCTCATCTTTTTGAAAAAATATTCGTTTCTTTGTTAACTGCATACATTAATGAAAAATTAATCATAAATAAAGTTAAATTAAAATCGTTAAAAAAGGAACCACTTGGTAACAATGGGACAAAATTTAAAAATATAAAAATAAAGGCGCCAATCTGAAGATAATTTTGTGACTTTATAATTTGTTTTAATAATCTAAATAAAAGATAAAAAATTATTGATAAGATAATAGCTGTTCCAAACATTCCGTGCTCAGATAATAATTCAATATATATTTGATGAGGGTGAGTTAAGCAGTGGTAATTTTTATGTTCAATGTTTTTTACTTCATCGCATGTTTCTATACGATAATTTTTATTCCCAACACCTATGAAGGGATGGTTTTTAAAAACTGATATCCCTGATTTATATAATTTGAAATATAAACTTTTTTCTACAAAATTTTTTCTATTTTCCTCTGTCTTAATCTGATCGAAAAATTGACCAAAGTATCTTATTTTGAGATAATCAGAGGAATAAATAGTAGTTACCAGTAATGTTAATAGTAACAAAAGTGAAGATATTTTAATTTTCCAATTAAGGAAATCTGTAATCAAAAAAAATAGAATTATCCCAAAAAAAACTTTAAGTGTATTTGATCTTTCTCCAGTGAGAAGTATTCCAATAAAACTAAACAATACAAAAAATAATAAAAGAATTCTAAAATTTTTTTTTTTTTGAAACTATCAATAATATAACCCAAAATTATAAAAACAAAACCAGTTGAAAATGCCCCAGCAATTGGTTCAGTTTTAAAAAAACTTACTACTCTTAAACCATGAGGTTGTAAAACACCATCAATTTGAACTTTACCATAACCTAATAGGTTGCTACCAGTAAGTCTTTCAATGTAAATATCAAAGATAACTAATAGTAAAACTATAGTCCAAATTTTAAATAAACGTTTATCATAACTAAATTTGTAAAAAATAAAATTTATAGTTAAAAAAAAGAGAATAAATCTTACAAATCCAACATTCCTTAAAATTCCAGAAGTATAGTCAATTGAAATAAATGAATTAAATATTAAATAAAGATATAAAATGATAAAAGCTATTAAAACATTTTTATCATATAATTTTACCCTTGGAGTTTTAAAATATTCGTAAAAAAAAATTAAGCTCAATAACACGGTATTAATTAATGAAATGCTTGGGCCCAGAATTATTGAAACTGGCATTGTGGCTAAGAAAAATAGTGGAACGTTTATTTTTTTCAAAATCAATTTACTCTAAGTATAAGTTTATATTTAGTGACTTTCTTGAGAGATTGTCCTCAAATTTTGTAACGTCATGCCAAGATTTTTCATTTTTAATAAAGCCTACTAATTTATTTTGCTCAAATTTTGATTTATAAAATAGTTCGTAGTTTCTATAAAATAATTGAGTGTTTTTCTCATCTAAATACTTACTTTTCCAATTATCCATATTAATATCAGTTTTATTTTTAATTTTATAAAAGTTTGTTCCTAAATTTTCAAAAACAGAATTATTCTTCGTTGGAAAATATATCATCAAAGAAAGTAATTTGTTTTCGGTATCGCAGTGTGGTGGAATAAAACAGTTTTGTTTTATTATCGAAAATTCAAAACCAAGTCTAATGGATTTATAATTAAAATATTTAAAAAGCTTTTTTATCAACTTTTTACTAAAATTATCTGAATATTTTTTTGTTATATAAAATTTATCAAAATCTTTACGATTTTCAATCAAACTTAATTTTGGCTTAATTAAATCAATAAGTGAAAATAAAAACTTTTTATCGTTAAATCTATTATAAAAATCTCCCCATATATTTTTGTTTATAAATTTGTAAAAATTTTCTTGTTTATTATTCAAGTAAATTTTTTTGCCATTTTTATGTTTATCGGTAAATAGCTTTTCATCAGGAAAATTTAAAGATAGTTCATTATAAACATTATGCTCTATAAAATTTTTTTTCTCAAAAATGCAAAACGGATTGTTAATTATAAAATCGAAATTTTCTAATTTATTTGGTATATTGAATTTCATTAATTAATAATTTTATAAATTACTTCATTTAAAGAATTATAATCACTAATTTCCTTTATTGCGGGACTGCCTATTCTTGTCAAACTTATGAATCTCGGGTTCTTATTTATTCTTTTTTTATCAAAAAAAATGTACTTGTAAATATCGTTTTGGAGTTTATTTTTTTGATTTAGTTTAGGGGTTTTAAGTACTGTTGGTAAGCCATATAAACTTAAGATTTTTTCAACTTTTTTAATTATCATATTATTTTCAATTCCGTTTATTTTAGTTAAAAAAATTTCACATATCATACCAAGGCCTACTGCCTCGCCGTGTCTCAAAATTTCTTTTTTGAATATCTTTTCAGTTGCCATCTCTATTGCATGAGCAAATGTATGCCCAAAATTTAGATTTAGTCTGCCTTTATTTTCATAAACATCATTAGCAAAATAATTAATTTTCGTTTTAAGTGTTAAATAAATAAGATTTTTCAAAAGATTAAAATTTCTATTTTTTAATTGTGAATGATTATTTTCTAGTATCTTTAAGATATTATTTTTTTTTATGAGACCGCATTTTAAAATTTCTGCAAAGCCAGCTAAATATTCTCGATCAGGTATTTCTTTAATGATTTCCTCTGATATATAGACTCTCTTTGGGTGATAATAATTTCCGATACAATTAATAATTCCTTTATAATTCACTGACGTTTTTCCACCTATACAACTATCTACAATTGAAGTCATTGTTGATGGTATATGAAAATAATACATACCCCTTAAATAAAGAGAGCTTAGTAATCCAAACATATCACCCACAACTCCACCACCACAAGAAATAATGATTGACCTTTTTGTGAATTTTTTTTTTATAAGGAAATCTAAAATTTTGAGTAATTTGAATATACTTTTATTTGATTTATTTCCTTTAACATTTATTTTGAAAACTTCACAGCCATCGACTTTAATATAATTAAAAAGGTTGTTTATTATTTTTTTATTAATATTTTCATCATAAATAAAAAGAATTTTTTTATCCGATTTTAAATGAGAAATATCATTTTTTATTTTGTTCTCAATTTTTTTACAAATATGAACTTTGCTAACATCACCGTTTATTTTATACTGTAGGGTTTTTGATTGCATTATTTATATTTTTTGTAAAAAAGATCTTTTTTCATCGCATCTTTTGCTCTTAGGTAATCCTCATATTCATCTACCGAAAAACTATCTCCTTTAAAGTCTACAGATTTTATCTTAAGACCTATTTCCAAAGCTCTGAGAAGTTCAATCCCCTCAATTTTTTCTAAAAAGGTCTCTTTAGTTTGAGAAAATTTGATTAATGCATTTGGCTTAAAGGAAATTATTGAAAGGTGTTTTTTGAAATATTTATTAGTATTCTTAAAATCAAAAGGTATCGTAGATCTAGATAAGTACATTACCTCTTTTTTCTTATTTGTAACAACTTTAATTATATTTTGATTACCGGGTGATTTGACTTTAAGGGTTGGCAAGATAATGTCTGCATCAAAATTTTTTTTGTGAAATTTTATAAGATCATCGATATGATAAGGACTTATTAGAGGTTCATCCCCTTGTATATCTAAAATTAAATCATATTTAATTTTTTGTTTTTGAGCGTACTCAGCTATTCTCTCACCTCCGTTTTTATGATGTATAGAAGTTAGTACACATTTAGCTTTATACTTTTTGGCAATTTTGACTGTCTGTTGATTGTCACAACAAATAATAACATCATCCAGTAACTTTGATAATTTTGCTCTCCGGTAAGTATGTATAATTAATGGAAGATTACCAATTGGCAATAGTGCTTTTGATGGCAATCTTGTAGAACCAAGTCTAGTAGGAATTAGTCCAATTACTTTTAATTTTTTAGTTTGCAAGCCAACCTCCATCTATATTGTATTCACTACCTGTGATATAACTAGATTTTTCTGAAAGTAAAAAACATATCAGGTTACATACTTCGCTAGCTTTGCCCCACCTTTTTTGGGGGATTCTCGAAATAGTCCAATTATATAACTTTTTATTTTTTTTGAAATTTTTTGCATACGAAGTTTCAATGAATCCAGGAGAAACGATGTTCGATCTAATATTATGTTTTGCCATTTCAACTGCAAACGACTTGTTCAATCCAGTCAAAGCAGATTTTGTAGATGCATACCCAGATAATTCGCTAAAACCATTTTTACCAACGATAGATCCAATATTTACAATTGATCCAGATATTTTTTTTTTGATTAAATATTTACTAAATAATTGCATGTTAACAAATACAGATATGAAATTTGTATTTAAAATATTTAATAATTCTGGTTTAGAAATATTATTAAATTCTTTTCTTTGTCTAATTCCAGCATTATTTACAAATCCACTTATAAATTTTTTATCTTTAATTGATTGATTCAAAATTTTATTTATTGAATTTTTATTTACAACGTCTCCAATAAAAATTTTACAGTTTTTAAATTTTTTGAACTTTTTTAGATCATTTTTAGATCTTGTTAAACCGTAAACATACGAACCGCTTTCTAGACATTGTTTGACGAGCTCATATCCTATGCCTTTGCCTACACCTGTTATTAGAATATTTTTCTTTTTTAACATAACTAACTTATTAAAGTATCTTTTTTAATATTGAATAGTGTCTAAATTTAGATTTCAAGTTCTATTCTATCTTTTAATTTTTGGTTTAAGTTAAACGACATTATAAACTTATTTTTAACTAAAATTTTTGTTTTAAATTTTTCCTTCTTTTCTTGTTTCCAATTAAATGACTTGTAAAAGTTTAAAAGTTTTTTTTTACAAGTTAAAAAAGAAGGCCTATCATTTTTTTTAATAATAAAATTATTAAAATTCATTAATAATTTTGATATTCCAATTTTTCTATAATTTTTATCAATAATCAATGTATCAAAATGAAAATAATTCCTTTTATTTATTTTTGTGCCAAACTTTCTCTTTCTTAATAAAGTATATCCTACTAATTTTTTATTGAAGAATACAAGATTATTCAAATCCTCACTTTTATTTATCATTTTAAAATATTTCTTTTGGGATTTTAAACCGTTCTTCCAATGAGAATCTTTTAATTTGCAAATAGATAGAATTAATTTTTTTTTAAGTTTTTTTGTTTTTTCTGATTTTAAGATTATCACTTCAAATTAGTAATATACCTTTGACCTGCTATTTCAATAGAATATTTTTTAAGTTTTTTTTTTGCTAAGAATGTTTTTTTTAATGATTTGTTATAGTGGTTTAAAGCAAAATGAATTTTATTAATTAATTCTTTTGATCTCATATTATAAAAAATATCTCCTCCTCTTCCTTTTAAGAGTAAATCTTCAACTCCACTTGAATTAAAAGCGATTACAGGTATTTCGTTATTTATTGCCTCAATCAATACATTTGGCATGCCCTCATAATAAGATGTATGTATAAATAATTTTGCTCTTTTAAATAAATTATCATTTGCACTTTTCCATCCAATGAATTTTACTTTTTTATTTAGTTTGAGTTTCTTTACTTTGTCTTTTAATTTTTTTTTATCTGGTCCATCACCATTTAACACAAGTGTATAATTATCATTTTCTTTATTAAACTTATAAAAAGTATCTATTAAAAAGGATTGATTTTTTTGTTTACAGTATCTTCCGGTATTTAAAAAATAATTTTTAGATTTTAAATTCTTTACCTTACTCAATTTAAACAAAGTTGGATTATTCAAGAGAATGACTTTATTTTTTTTATAAGTAAATTTTTTAATACACTCTTGGCTTTTTTTTGCATTGGCAATAATTTTATATGATAAATTATAGGTAAAAAATTTTGTTATAAAAATTAGATATGCAAACAATTTATTATCCGCATATTTTGTTGCTCCACATGGATCCTCGGAAACTCTAATAATTGTTTTAAATTTAAAGAAATAGCCAATTAATGCTGAGAAGAAATTACTCTGCATTGATAAAATTATTGACTGTTCTTTATCAAGAATTTTGAATAATTTTATCATCAAAATAGCTGCTTTAAAACTTGTTGTAATTCTATTATTTATGAATCTAACTTTGTTATTAGTTATTACTAAGGTTTTGATAAATTTATTATTTTTAAAATCATTACTTATTTTGTTGGTAATTAAATAAACTCTAATTTTTTTTTTTGAAAAAAATTTTATTAGGTTTATTAAAACTTTCGTCGCACCTCCTCTTTCAAAAGAGGGGTAGAAAATTATTATATTTTTCATTTAAATTTTATGTCTTTTCTAACTAATATATAGTTTGATAAGTGAAAAATGTTGTGATTAGGATGTCTATAATCAACTTTAATTAATCCGGAATTGTAAGGTAATAATCTAAAGGGGTAATAATTTTGTAATTCATGACAAATCTTATAAATATTAACACCTCTAAATAAGTAATGCCAATTCATTTCAAACTGAATAAACTTAGGTCTGAATTTTCTTATTGTTTTTAAAGATCCCATTAAAACTTCATAGTCATAGCCCTCAGTATCAATTTTTATAAAATCAATACCTTTTGCGAATAATTTATTTTCTTTTTTTACAAATGTATCTAGTTTTAAAACTTTAGTTTTTTTACTTTTAATATTCTCTTTTTTTATGTAACTAAGATATTTAATGTTTTTCTCAAAACTTGCCAGTTCAGAGTTTTGATTTTGAAAATACATCGTACTTTCACCGTTTTTGTCTGACAACGCAATATTAAAACATTTTATTTTATTTGTAAATTTTTTTTCTAGTTTTTTTAATTTTAAATAACTTTTCTTCATAGGTTCAAAAGCAATTACAAAAGAGTTAGTGTTTAGAATTATTTCGCTTGAATAGTCCCCCTTATTTGCTCCTACATCTACAGATGTTCTTATTCCATATTTTTTAATTTTTTTTAAAAAGTTTTTTTCACCTGTCTTTATGAAATTTCCAAAGTTTTTGTATCCTAAAGCTCTCTGAGATAAATGTAAGAGAAAATAGTGAAAACTTATAAATAATCTTTTTGAAAAAATAATTACATAAAAATTTAATAAATAGTCTAAAATTTTTTTGGTCATTTATGAATTTATTATTTTTAAAAGTTCTCTTAAATGAGAAAAATTAGTAAATTTTTTAACCTCTTTAAATGCATTTAAAATTTTTATATTTAATTTTTCTTTGTTTTTTTCCTTATCATTCATAAATTCTAAGAATTTACTTTCAAAACTATTAAGATCATAATTTTGATATAAATAACCTCTTTGATCATTATTAATAAATTCACTTGGTCCATTTTTGCAGTTACTTGATATTATAGGTGTTTTCGTTGCTGCAGCCTCTACTAATACAAATCCCGGGTCTTCCCATCTAGATGTTAACAAAAAACAAATCGATTTATCATAGTATTTAAAAACATTTTCTTTGTAACCTAGAAAAAATACGTCATTTTCTAGTTTAAGTGATTCTACATATAATTTTAAATAATTATTTAGCTCACCATCTCCTAAAACTAATAGTTTAAGATTAGAATATTTTTTCTTTATAAGAGAAAATCCATCAATTAAAAATTTCTGATTTTTTTGCTTAGTCAATCTTCCAACATTTATAATAAATTCTTTACCGTTTAATTCATCCTCAATTTTTTCTCTTTTTTTAAGATTTATTTTTGAAATGTTTATTATTGGATCTTTCACTAAAAAAACAATATTTTCTGAAAATATATTACTTTCAATCAACATCTTTTTTGTATCTTGTGTTGGTGTTGAAACACGATAAAGTTTTTTATTACAAAGTTTCCACAGTAATTTTCTAAAAAAACTTAATTTTGGAAGACCTGAAATCCTCAAAATAAATTTACATTTAAAGTTAAAAAAAAATAAGAATAATAAAGGTAGAGAAGTAATCAAATGTAATATTATATAATCGTTTTCTTTTTTTGATTTAAGAAATCTATATAGTTTCAAAAATGTTACCAAACATATCAACAAATAAGAAGTTCTGCTCTTTATAAAACTATATCTAGGTAATTTTTTATAAAAAGTTTCACTTTTATGAAAAGAAATTAATTTAATGCCTTTTTCTTTTATTTTTTCCTCAAGATCACTCCACTCACCTACTGCATTGATAATATGGGGTTGAATATTTTTGGAATATTTCTTTACACCAGATGCTGAATTAAAAACAGCTTGAACCGTTGCAACGTTTGATAAAAATGGTGCCCAATAATAAAGATTCATTTCAACAAAAAGTTATCATAATATATTTTTTAAGTGTAAATTCTATAATTACGAAAAATACGACTATATTGTGTTTAATATTAAAAAAGTATGTCTTGATATAAAATACATGAGAGTTAAGGAATAATTTTGACATATTTCTGTAGCATAATTTGATTTAAAATAATCTGTATAGTAATAACTTCTAGTGATTGTGAATTTTAATATACTTCCAAACAAAAAAAATCTAATTTTTTTACTTCCAAATTTTGTACCAGGGGGTGCTGGACTTTCAATCCTTAGATTATGTAAAAGTATTGCTCATAAAAATTTTAATAAATACGTAATTTCTCTTGGAAAAAATTATTACAAAAAGAAATTTAAAAAATTAAATTTTAAAGTAATCGAGCTTAATCAAAAAAGTCTAATGTCATCTATTAAAATAATAAAGAAGCTCATTATCGAAATAATAAAAAAGAATAATAAAAAAACTTATTTAATTTCAAACATAAACTATGCCAATGCTCTTTCGTGTTTTTTTTTCCATAAAATTGATAAATTGAGGATAATAACTATTGAAAGAACACCTTTGCAAGAACTCGAAATTAATTCGTCTTTAGTAAAGTTTTTTAAAAACATTGTAATT
>MDSV01057614.1_pt1 | contig 10891 bp, 2 predicted proteins | sample 810851 | NCBI WGS metagenome assembly MDSV01 (sample SAMN05326640, study PRJNA326480) | marine metagenome | isolation source: seawater | place: Atlantic Ocean: North East | collected 2012 | reverse complement strand
GATCTATACATATTACATAGAGGTTTTAAATATTTATGACGAAGTACATAAAGAAGAAGGAACTATAAAACTAATTCGATAAATTCTTCGTATAACAAATATGAATTAATAGAATTACAATTAAATGTTTTTTGTGTAATTTTGTAAAAAAATTTTTATGCAATTTAAGCAGTTTTTTATTTATATTATTTGTTTTTTAATAACACACCAAGTGCAAGCTACTCATGCAGCTGGTATGGACATTTCATATGAATGTATTGCATCAGGAACACCAGGTACTCCTACAACAACACTAATTGGTAATGGAAGTATTAGTGTTGAGATTAATACCGCTAATTGGGGAAATGAATGTTATTGGACCATAACAAATGCAAGTGGTACAGTAGTAGCGCAAGGGGGACAAGGTGGTGCTTATGGTAATAACACGCAATATTTCACTATTCATTGTTTAGCAGTTGGATCTTATACTTTTAATTGGTTTGATACTTGGGGAGATGGATGGAATGGAGGATCATATACTGTTTCAGATCCTAATGGAACAACGATAATAACTGGAAGTCCTGTCACTGGAAGTACTGGATTTTCATCTTTTTCTGTGAATAATTCTTGTACTAATATTTATCAAACAACTTATTCAGGTGGTACACCTGATACATATAAAGTAAGAGTCAAATTTTATAGAGATTGTTCTAATGGAATTCCAGCTCCTGGAACATTAACATTAAGTTATAATTCTAATTCTTGTTCTGGATCAGGTGGCTCTCAGACACTAGGAATGGTTTCTTCAACTAATATCACACCTGTATGTAATACTTTTCCAAGCCCATGTTCTCCAAGTATTGTTGGTATAGAGGAATATATTTATGAAGGAACAATATCATTAGCAAAATGCTCTGATTGGGTGTTAGCAGTTTGTGTGAATGCAAGAAATGCTGCTATTTCTACAGGACCAAATGGATCTTTATGTGTTCAAGCTGAATTAAATAATACTATATATTGTAATAATTCTCCTGTTTTTTCAGAATACCCTACTCCATATATTTGTGTTGGGCAAAATTTTTGTTACAATAATGGAACTATTGAAAGTGATGGAGATTCTCTATCTTATACATTAATTACTCCACTAAATTCAGCAGCTGGTGCTACAGTAACATATAATCCAGGTTTATCTGGAATTAATCCTATTTATGGCACCACTACTTTCGATCCGGTAACTGGAGATTTATGTATTACTGCTAATCAACTTCAAGTTTCTGTTGTTGCAATGAAAGTTACAGAATTTAGAAATGGAGTAGCAATAGGTAGTGTTATAAGAGATCTTCAGGTTATAGTGCTTACTTGTCCTATAACTCCTCCTACAACAACTGGTTTTAATGGTAATCCCCCAGATATTGCTGCCCCAGGTGTTGATAGTACTTCTTATGCATGGGATCATTGTTCTAATGGTATTGATCCCATAACTTTTACTATTGAAGCTCCAGGTGGAGCATCAAATAATAAGATTATGAGCTGGAACGGTCTTGCTTCAACCAATGGAACCTTACCACAAAATCCCGCTACTTATTCTGTTGCATCTAATAATTCATCAAATCCAATAGGAACATTTAACTGGGTGCCAGATTTTTTAGACGTTATTAGTAGTCCATTCCTTTTTACTGTTACTGTTACAGATGATGCATGCCCTATTAATAATACATTTTCTTATACATATAAAATATATTTATCTTCGTCAGCAAATTTTTTAGTTGCAGAAAATATTGCTCCTGTTACATGTTCCGGTTTAGCAAATGGTTCTATAGATATTACAGTTACTGGTATAAGTGGAGTTCCAGGTTTTTCATGGAGTGGCCCTAATTCATTTGTTTCTACTAGTGAAGATATTTCTTCATTAGATACTGGTTGGTATGATTTACAAATAACTGAACCAGGAAATTCATGTGTTACTGATTATTCCTATTATGTTGGATTGAATTCATTTTCTTTATCTGAAAATATTATAGATGCTAGCTGTAATGGGGGTTCAGATGGTAGTATTGATTTGACTGTTTCTGGAAATCCTTCATCAGTATATACATATTCTTGGTCCAATGGATCTACTAGTGAGGATTTAAGTGGTATTCCTGCAGGTAGTTATTCTGTAGTTGTTACTGATATTACAGGTTGTATAGAGATTTTAAACAACATTATAGTAGGTGAAGCGTCTGGTTTAACCCCTACCACAGTAATTACTTCTAATTATTCTGGTGAACATATTTCATGTAATGGATCTAGTGATGGAGAGATTACAGCTAATATTGCTGGAGGTAGTTCACCATACACTTATTCTATTGATGGGACTTTTTATACTTCAAATAATGTTTTTAATAATTTATCTGCTGGACCTTATACTATTTATTATAAGGATGCTGTAGATTGTATTGTTTCTGAGAATATTGGTTTAAGTCAACCACTACCAGTTATACAAAATATAAATTCATATAGTGATATTAGTTGTTATTCATCTGCTGATGGAACTATTGATATAACGGTTACTGGTGGGACATCTCCATATACTTATTCTTGGACAGGAATTAATGGTTATACTTCTAACAGTGAAGATTTAAGTAATATACCTCAATCAGATACATATACTCTCATTACAACAGACAATAATGGTTGTACTTCTAATACAGTTAGCCAGTACATACAAGAACCATCTGCAATTATTGCAACTACATCCGTCCAATCAGAGACTTGTTATGGTGAGAATGATGGTAGTATAGATTTAACAATTACCGGGGGTAGTACTATTTATAATGTTAATTGGACAAGTTCTACATACCCTGCATTTAATTCTTCTCTACAAGATTTACAATTTCTTTCAGCCGGAAATTATGAATACAATATTGTAGATAATCTTGGCTGCAGCTTATTAACACCAGCCATCAGTGTTTTGGTTGCTTCTGCTTCACAAATTATAGTTAATTCATCTGTTACACCAATAGATTGTTATGGTAATAGTAATGGTGCAGTATCTTTGACAATTTCTGGAGTTACAGGAGGTAATGCAAATATTCTCTGGAGCGGTCCAAATAATTTTTATTCCATATCTAATAATATTAGTGGTTTATCATCAGGTGTTTATACAGCTACTATTACAGATCCTGTAACCTTGTGTAGTGCTCCACCAATTATTGAAACTATAAATCCACTAACTACATATAATATAGATTATTTATCATTAGATATTAGCTGTAAAGATGCAGATGATGGATCAGTTACAATTACTCCATATAATTTAACAAATCCTGTGTATAATTGGATAGGTCCTAATGGTTTTACATCATCTCAACAAAGTATTACAGACTTATCTCCAGGTAGCTATCAATTACAAATTAATGATGATTTTAATTGTCCTCAAGATAGTCAGTTTGTTATCACTGAACCTACTTCTTTATCTGTTTTATCATCTGTTGATAAAGTAAGTTGTGAGGGAGGTAGTGATGGTGTTATTGATTTAACAGCTTCAGGAGGAAGTTTACCTTATACTTATATTTGGAGTAATTCTATACCTAATATATCCGTTAATGCTGGATTACAAGAAGGTTCCTATACTGTTACAGTATTGGATGCAAATAATTGTTCTTGGAATGAAATATTTGATATAGAAACAGAATTATTTGACACAACAGGTATTACAGTTACTAATGTTAAATGTAGAGGTGAATCAACAGGATATATAGATGTTCTTGGCGTGATAGGAGGTGTTTCTCCTTATACTTATTTATGGAATAATGGATTTACAACACAAGATCTTATTTATATTCCTGCAGGTAATTATACCGTTAATATTACTGATGCAACTTCTTGTACAATTAGCAGAACAATTTCAGTTACTGAGCCATCTCAAGCTCTAAGTTCTAATGTTAGTACTACCGCTACTTCTTGTTTTTCTAATTCAGATGCTACTGCTATAGCAAATCCTATTGGGGGAGTAACTCCTTATATTGTAGAATGGTTTGATAATAATTTGATAGGTGTGGATCCTGATAGTTTATCTATAGGTTTATACCAATATGAAGTGACAGATGCAAATGGTTGTTCTTTCACAGATAATTTTGATGTTTTAGGTCCTGATTCTATGATTGTTACAGCAACTTCTCTTATTAATGTACAGTGTTATGGAGATGCAACAGGTGAAATAAATTTAGATGTACAATTTGGTACAGGAACCCCTCCATATACGTATTTTTGGATAGGTCCGAATTTTACATCTACTGATAAAGATATTTATAACTTAGAAGCAGGTGAATATATATGTAGAGTAACTGATTTTAATGGTTGTCAAGTGGCAGTAACTTATAATATAACACAACCTCAGCAAAATATTACATCATTCTTTCCAATAGCATCAAATTATAGTCAATTTAATATATCTTGTAAAGGAGGTAATGATGGTTGGATCAATCTTAATCTATCTGGTAATTTTCCTCCATTTTCATATTCCTGGGATAATGGAGAAACAACAAAAGATATTTATGGCTTATCAGCAGGACTTTATACTGTTAATATTACAGATAATTTAGGTTGTGTGTATCCTTACATTATTACCTTATCTGAGCCAGATTCTATTATATATTTATCGATGAGTTCACTAGATTATTCTTCTTATGGTGTAAGTTGTTACGGTTTTAATGACGGATTAGTAAGTGTTGATGCTAGGGGAGGTGTTGGTAGTTTTTCTTATCAGTGGAAGGCTAATAATGTTGTGATGGAAGGACAATTTACAGATACAATTTCTAATTTATTTGCTGATAATTACCAGGTACTTGTTACAGATAAAAATGGTTGTCAAATGAGTGATACGATTTTTGTTACAGAGCCAGACCCACTATTTTTTGATACTATTATTTTTGCTCCTGATACCTGTGAGTTAGAGAAGGGTAGTGCTTCTGTTGATATTCTAGGAGGTGTTCCTGCTTATAATTATTGCTGGACAGATTATAAAATGGATACCATATCAGATTTATCAAATATTAATAATCTTACAGAAGGAATATATAGGATATCAATTAAAGATTTAAATGATTGCTTTATTACTAGTGATGTTAAGATAAACAATTTATTAAGTCCAATTGCTAATTTTACTGCTAATCCTTCTCATAAGAAATGGCAAGAACAATTAATCAATCCTTTTATATTTGTAGATCAATCCCTAACGTTTGACCAAAATATAATTAATTGGTATTGGGATTTTGAATCAGATGGTTTATACGATGCATTCGACTCTATATCTAGTGTTTCTTATACTGATCCAGATAACTATATGGTTTCTTTAATTATCGAAACTGAGTATAACTGTTTTGATACTATTAATCAAGAAATTTTAGTTTCTCGCTATGAATTATATCCTCCTAATGCCTTTACCCCTGGAGGAGATGATAATCTTAACTCAGCGTATTGCGTAGAGGGAATTGGTATCAAAGAATTTAAAATAATAATTTATTCTAAGTGGGGTGGAGTTGTGTTTACCTCTGACAACATCAACAATTGTTGGGATGGTACTTTTAATAATGAAATTATAACAGGGATCTATACATATTACATAGAGGTTTTAAATATTTATGACGAAGTACATAAAGAAGAAGGAACTATAAAACTAATTCGATAAATTAAAATGAAAAAAATAATATTTATAATATTTTCATTGCTTATAACTAAGTATGTTGAATCTAAAGAATCTTTATTTAATCTTGATAATTCATGTAAAATTGTTGCAACAATTGATTCAAGTAGAACAATAGGATTAAATCTTAGTAAAGAAATATACAATGATATTTTGAAAAATAAGCCAGATAATTATCAAATAACATTACCGTTTTTCGGTAGTGAAATCAATTTATTTTTAGAGAATTTTAGTGTGTATGAAGATAATATTAATATTATTTCCAGTACAGCTTCTGGTGATAAAGTTTTATCAATTAAACCAAATATTTTGTCATATAAATTAATTTTGGATGAGAAAGAAATTGGGGTGTTTGTATTTGTTAACAATTCAATTAAAGCTACATTTAATTTAAGAAATAAACAATATGAGATAACGGAATATAATGATAAATATATTCTTTTTGAGGCTACTAATAGTATAAATCAATCAAATTTTAGTTGCGCTGTTTCTGATGAAACTACAAATCATTTTCCTCATTCACCCAGCCAGTTACCTTCTACTCCTGTATGTGTAGAGTTAGCAGTAGACATAGATTATTATACAAGACAGACTTTTAGTAGTGATCAAGATGCTACTGATTGGGCCGCTGCTATTATTGCTGGTGTTAGTCAAGTTTATGAAAGTGAAACAAACGCGGCAATTCAGTTGTCACACATTTATATTTGGAATACTAATGATCCTTATAGTGCCTTTACTGGTCAGCCAAGCAGTATGTTAAGTGAATTAAGAAATTATTGGAGTTCTAACAATCCAACACCTAACAATTCAACTGATTTAGTTCATTTGATGACTAAAAGAACAAATACTGGTACGGGGGGTATTGCTTATGTTGATGTATTATGTGATTATGGTACAGGTAATGATTTTGGATATGGTTTTTCTGCAAATTTAACTAATGATACTACTTTTAATTTTCCTAACCCTACTTATTCATGGAACTTAAGCGTTGTTTCACATGAGATTGGTCATAATTTTGGGGCTAAACATACTCATTGGTGTGGTTGGCTAGCTGATCCAGCTTTAGGATTTAATCCTCCTGGTGGTTCAGGTGTAATAGATAATTGTGTTTCAGTTGAAGGATCCTGTCCGAATAATATTTCTTCACAGGTAGGTACAATTATGAGCTATTGTCATACAAATGGTAGTGTAATAATTGATTTTCATCCAATAGTAGTTTCTCAAAAATTGGATCCTGGAATTGCAAATGCTTCTTGTCTGACAACATGTGATTATTATGGTTGTACAGATACTGCGGCCTTTAATTATGACCCTACAGCTACTCAAGACGATGGGTCATGCATTCCAAAGATTTATGGTTGTATAGATGGTGGTACAACTGATTACACAAATGTTCCTGGAGATGGTCCCGATGGTGTGATAGCTGCTAATTACGATCCAGCTGCTAACACTGATGATGGATCATGTACTTATTGTGCTGCTTTGTCATTTAATGTTACTGATATTAGTTGTTTGGGTGCTAATGATGGTGCAATTTATGTTAATGTAAGTAACAGTAGTGGTACAACTTTTGTGTATGATTGGATAGGTCCCAATGGTTTTACAGCAATTTTGAATTCTAATGTTATTACTAATATAGGTCTTGAAGGAACATATATAGTTACCGTAACAGATGATTTAGGATGTTCAGATTCCTCTTCAGTCTTTATTAATGAACCCGACCCTCTTACAATTTTAAATGTTAATGTTACAGATGTTAATTGTAATGGTGGTAATGATGGTACTGTATCTATTAATGTTTTAGGTGGTACAGGTCCATATTCATTTGATTATGGAGGTAATAATCCTAATCAATTATCTGCTGGTAATTATAACGTAATTATTTCAGATGTTAATAATTGCCCTTCTGTTTCTACAAACTTTAACATTAATGAACCGTTAACTATTTCTGGAAATCCAATTATAAGTGATATAAGTTGTTATAATTTTCAAGATGGTTATATTTTACTATCTATGTCAGGAGGAACTTCTCCGTATTCTTTTTTATGGTCAGGCCCTAATGGTTTTTCTTCTATATCTGAAGATATTTTAGGCTTATCAGAAGGTAATTACAGTTTAGATATTATAGATGCTAATGGATGTGTTTTAAATCAAAGTTTTTTTATTAATAATCCAATTATGATTGATACATCTAGCAGTACATTAAATAACATCAGTTGTTTTGGTGGTAATAACGGAAGTATTACACTTAATCCTACAGGTGGAACCCCACCATATAATTACTCATGGAGTAATGGAGCAACTACTTTAACTGCGTCAAATTTAGTTGCTGGGCAATATTATTTAACTATTTCTGATGCAAACGGATGTCCCTCTCCTACATTTGGGCCTCTTATTCTTTCTGAACCACTTCCTTCAAATATGACATCTGCAGTGTCAAATGTAGACTGTTCAGGTAATTCTAACGGTTCTATATCAATAACATATACTCCAGCATCTAATAATGTGACTACTTCTTTTTCATGGACAGGTCCCAATGGTTTTATTTCTTCGTCACAAAATATTTTTAATTTATCAAGTGGTGTTTATGACTTAACTGTTCAGGAAGATTCATTTTGTTTGAATACGTTTCTTTTAACTGTTAATGAACCTGACCCATTAAATGTTGATGAACAAATAAATGGTGTTAGTTGTTTGAATGGTAGCGATGGTTCAGTATTTTTAAGTATCTACGGTGGAACTCCAACTTTTTCTACTTCTTGGGCTGGTAATGTTAATCCTCTCTCATTATCAGCAGGGACATATTCATATACTGTTGTTGATACCAATGGATGTACTTATTCTGATTTTGTATCAATAACACAACCATCTTCATCAATTAATGTCATAGATTCTGTTACTAATGTTAGTTGTTTTAATGGTTCTAATGGGACGGGACAATTATATATTAGTGGAGGCTTACCTCCATATATTTATAGTTGGCCAAATTCAAATCCAAATGCATTACCAGCAGGATTTAATATTTATGAAGTTTTAGATGCTAATAACTGCTTGTATATAGATTCAGTTTTTATTGATCAGCCACTGCCTATATCTGTTACTGAATTAGTCAATAATATTTTATGTTATGGAGCTAGTACTGGTAGCATCGCTTTGCAAGTAAGTGGAGGGACAATTCCATATAATTATTTTTGGAGTAATTCAGATACAAATCAAATAGCTAGTAATCTATCTGCAGGCAATTATATTTATAATGTTACAGATTATAATGGATGTCAGTTTCAGGGAGTTGCATCTGTAAGTCAATCAACTTCTATATCAGTTCAAACTACTGTTTCTCCTTCTTCTTGCGTATATAGTAGTGATGGAAGTGTTAATGTTCTTGTAAATGGAGGTCTTCCTCCATATACTTATAATTGGGGAGGAGCAAATCCAATGGGATTATCTCCTGGCCAATACACTTTTCAGGTGATTGATACTTACGGTTGTATTGATACAAATCAATTTTTTGTCAATTCACTAAGTGATATTCAAACTTCTGTACAAACAAATGATGTTTTATGTTATGGTGAAAGTACAGGAAATGTTAGTGTTACAATTACAAATGGAATTAATCCTTATTTGGTTGATTATTTTGAATTAAATAATAATTCCCCTGTTTCTTCATCTGTTTTATCATCTGGAGATTATTTATATAGGGTAACAGATGCTTTAGGCTGTATATATGAAGATACATTTTCAATTTTTGAGCCTCAAGATTTAAGTTTGCAAATTATTTCACAACAAAATAATTTATTGGAAGCTTCAGCTTCTGGTGGTATTCAACCATATTCTTTTGTCTGGTGGGATAATTCTGGCACTCTTTCTAATACTTCAGATTTATATGTTACTAATCCTGGAACTTATTATTGCGTAGTCATCGATAAAAATAATTGTACTTCAGATACATTATTTTATATAGTTGAAGATGTAACATCTATTCTTGAAGACATTGGTGATATAAATATTTATCCTAATCCAACAAGAGATTTCTTTTATATTTCATCATTATTGAAAAATAATGATATCATCTTTAATATGATAGATGCACTAGGTAAGAAATTAAAGATGCAGTATTTAATAAGCGATGATACTTATTTTGTTGACTGTAGTGAGTATGCGGCTGGTGTTTATACTCTATCAATTCAAACACCAAAAAATACATATTTCAAAAAAATAGTTATAAAATAATTTTTGATTTTACACCAGTTTTGAGGTGTTATATATCTAGATAATTTTTCGTATCTTTGTATACTTTTTTAAAAAATTATTTATATGAAAAAATTTTACCTTCTTCTTCTACTAGTTGCTCAAATTTTTGTTTCTAATGCTCAAACTATAGGTAGTGTTTCTACAAATAATCCATCTTGTCCTGGTTATACAGATGGGGATTTGTTTATATCTGTTAATCAAACCTCTCCTATTACATTTGTTTATTTTAAAATTTATTGGCAAAATAATGCTGGATTTTGGGTGCAAATTTCTAGTGCTCAAGGAGCTAATCTACAGTTTGATATAATAAATAACTTTTGGGCTGGAAATTGGAGGGCTGATATGGAGGATGCTAATGGTAATTTGCTTGATCAGGCTTTTGTAACTTTTACTGAGCCATTACCTATAATAAATACACCAATAATTACTGATGTTAGCTGTAATGGTCTCTCAGACGGATCTATTGTAACAAATGTATCTGGAGGTACTGGTCCATTTATTTTTTTATGGAATATTGGATCTACAACTCAAGATTTATTTTCTGTTTCTGCCGGAAATTATACTTTAACTATTACAGATGCAAATGGTTGTCAAATATCTGATAATTATACAGTTAATGAGCCTGCTCCAATAAACTCTTCAGTTGTAATTTCTCAACCAATTGTAGGATTTGGTAATTCAAATGGTCAACTTACTGCCACAGCTAGTGGTGGTACTGCTCCTTATTTTTATAGTTTAAATGGTTCCCCGAACCAATCAAGTCCTGTTTTTACAAATTTATCAGCTGGATTTTATACCATTACAATTTTTGATAGTAACGGATGTACATCTCAAAGTTCAATTACTTTAGATCAACCTCCTGCTGTTACAGGAACAATAAATATACTTTCTGTAATTAGTTGTAATGGATATTGTGATGGTTCCCTTGAGTTTAATGTTATCGGAGGGACAGCTCCATTTTTATATACTATTTCT
>MDSV01018447.1_pt1 | contig 10891 bp, 11 predicted proteins | sample 810851 | NCBI WGS metagenome assembly MDSV01 (sample SAMN05326640, study PRJNA326480) | marine metagenome | isolation source: seawater | place: Atlantic Ocean: North East | collected 2012 | reverse complement strand
GCAACTGTGTAATCTATATCCATATCGAATCAAATTGATTATGTAGTTAGTGTTTGATATTTACAAGTAATATTTCATGCAGCATTTAAAGATATTCATACAATTAACAAGATTAGATAAGCCAATTGGTTTTATGCTTTTATTTTGGCCTTGCTCGTGGGGTTTGGCTTATGCTTATTCAGTGAATCAAAACTTAAATTTATTTTTATATTATTTAATATTATTTTTTTTGGGATCAGTTTTAATGAGAAGTGCTGGGTGCATTGTAAACGACATTGTCGATAAAGATTTTGATAAAAAAATAAAAAGAACTAAAAATCGTCCCCTTGCCTCTGGTAAAATAAGTGTGAAGCAATCGTTAGTTTACGTTCTAGCTCTTTGCTCTCTAGCATTTCTAATTTTAATACAATTTAACTTATTTACAATCATTCTCGGCATGAGTTCAATGATACTTGCTTTTTCTTACCCTTTTATGAAAAGAATCACTTATTGGCCTCAATTATTTTTAGGTATTACTTTCAATTGGGGAATTATAATGGCATGGGCAGCAATTAATAACGCTATTTCTACTGAGGTTATTATTTTATATATATCAGCCATATTTTGGACATTGGGATATGACACAATTTATGGAGCGCAAGACATGTCGGATGATGAAATAATTGGACTAAAATCTACTGCAATTAAGTTTAAAAAAAATATCAGAAAGTTTGTGTTTATATCATATATAACATTTGTATCTTTGATAGTTTATCTATTTAAAGATTTTTTTGGAAAAAACATTTTTTCTTTTTTTTTAATAATTTTTATATTAAGTCTCCTTTATCAATTATTAAAATTCAAAAAAGATAGTTCTAAATATTATTTAAAAATATTCAAGTCAAATAATTTTACAGGCTTTTTTTTATTTTTAAGTATTTATTCAATTAATTTTTAAAATGAAATTTGACGAACTTAAAAAAATTTTAAGAAGACTTTACAAAGAATATGTTAAAAAACATATGAGTAGAATTTTGATAGCTTTAGTCTTATCTATTATTGTTGCTGGAAGCACTTCGGGGATTGCATGGCTGCTAGATCCAGCTGTAAAAAAAATATTTTTAGAGCAAAACAAAGTTTTCGCCTGGACTATTCCATTTTTAATTATCCTTGCTTTTTCAAGCAAAGGTATCTCTCTATATTTTGCTAGAATAAATATTATTAGAGTTGGACAAGAAGTGGCAGGAGAACTTCAAAAAAAAATTGCTAACAATATTTTAACATCAGATATTCAAACCTTAGATAATAGACATTCTGGAAAATACATTTCTAATGTAATGTTTGATTCTCACCATGTTCAAAATCTTGTAAGTACAGCTGTATTAAACTTAATGAAAGACTCATTTTCAGTTATTGCTTTAGTTTCATTAATGTTCTACCAAAATTGGAAATTAGCTTTCTTTGCAATTTTAATGATGCCTTTAGCTGGTGGACTTGCAAAATCTTTAGGAAAACGAATTGGTAAAGCTACTACAAAAGCTGGGGTAACCTCAGGAAATTTGGCTACATTTTTTAATGAAATTTTTAAAGGTTCTAAGATGATAAGAATTTATCAAAAAGAAAAATATGAAAATGAAAAAGCAAATGAAGTTATAGATGATCTTGTTGAAAAGAATATTAAAATCGGTAGCGTATTAATACGAGCTACGCCAATCATGGAAATATTAACTGGTTTCATGATTGCAGGTTTTATTGTATTTTCTGGAAAATTAATAGCAGCTGGCGAATTAGGTGTGAATAATTTTTTCTCTTTTTTAGCTGCAATGATGTTGGCATATCAACCAATTAGATCTCTAGCTACAATTAATATGGCAGCGTACCAAGGAGCTGCAGCTTTCAAAAGAATAAGTGCTATTATTGATAAAAATGTAGAGATAAAAGATTTAAGAGATGCTCCAGAACTTGTTTTGAAAAATTCTGATATCAAGTTTAAAAATGTTAGCTTTAAATACAACTCAACAAACGAAAAAGCAATTAAAGATATTTCTTTTGAGATTAAAGGAAATTCAATGGCCGCATTCGTTGGTCATAGTGGTGCTGGAAAAAGCACAATTATTAATTTAATACCACGATTTTATGATCCTCAAGAAGGAAAAATAGAAATAGATGATCAAACTTTAAAAAAAGTTTCTCTTAGCTCTTTAAGAAAAAATTTGTCATTAGTAAGCCAAGATGTGATTTTATTTGATGATACAGTTAAAAATAACATTGCATATGCTAAACCTAAGGCATCAGATGAAGAAATTTTCAAGGCATGCAAATTTGCTGCTGCTCATGAGTTCATAAATAAATTACCAGAAGGTTATAATACTAAAATTGGAGAAAATGGAATAAGACTTTCTGGCGGTCAAAAACAACGAATCTCCATAGCAAGGGCAATGCTAAAAGAATCTCCGATTATTTTGTTAGATGAAGCTACTTCATCACTAGACGCGGACTCAGAAGAAATCGTTCAAAATGCAATAAATAATTTAACAAAAAATAAAACAACTTTAGTTATAGCGCATAGACTGTCAACAATTCATAATGCAGATAAAATTTTTGTAATGAAAAATGGAAGATTAATTGAGTCAGGAAATCATGAATTTCTAATTAATAATTGTAATGAGTATAAGTCTCTTTATAAAAAACAATTAAAATAATATGGTTTTATTGTACAGAATTTTTTCTACAATATTCTATCCTTTTATTTTTTTATATCTTTTTTACAGAGTTCTCTTGAAAAAAGAACACTCTAAAAGATATAGGGAAAAACTCTTTCCTTCAAATTTTAATATAGTTAAAAAAAATAACTCAAAATTAATATGGTTCCATGCTTCTAGTATTGGTGAATTTCGAAGTATACTTCCAATAATTAATCATTTAAATGATTATAAAAAAAAAATAAAATTTTTAATTACTACCACAACATTAAGTTCAGGTAATTTAGCAGAGATAGAACTAAAAAAGTTCAGTAATGTTCAGCATAGATTCTTCCCATTCGATATAAATTTCTTGATGACTAAATTTTTACAAATGTGGAAACCAGATTATATTTTTTTAGTAGACTCTGAAATATGGCCAAATTTAATTTTTAAAGCTAAAGAATTGAATATTCCTATTTCTATCATTAATGCAAGACTAACTTCGAAAACTTTTAATAAATGGAACATGTTTCCCAAAACCTCTAAAAGAATATTTAATATATTTGACTTATGTTTGTGCTCTAATATGGAAACCAAAGATTATTTAGAAAAATTAAGTGCAAATAATGTAATACTTAATGGAAATATTAAACTTATAAATCAAATTGACAAAAAAAAAATTGAAAATATAAATGAAAATATTTTATTAAAAAGAAGGTTCTGGTTTGCTGCTAGCACTCACCGAGGTGAAGAAGAAATTTGTTTTAAAACTCACATTAAACTCAAGGAAAGATATAAAGATATAATTACAATAATTGCTCCTAGACATATAGAAAGAAAAATTGAAATTAAAGCTTTAGCTGAGAAATTTAAACTATCAACTCAAATAATTACAAAAAATGAAAAGATTTTAGAACATAAGGAAGTAATTATTTTAAATAGTTTTGGAGAACTTAAAAATTATTTCAAATATGCTAAAAGTGTATTTATAGGAAAATCAATGGTAAAAAAATTAGAGAATAATAGTGGCCAAGATCCTATTGAAGCAGCTAAACTAGGTTGTAAAGTTTATCATGGACCTTACGTTTATAATTTTAAAGAAATTTATCAGTTTCTTAAAAAAAATGGAATTGCAACGGAAATACATAATCACTCTGAATTATATAATAATTTAACTTTAGATTTAGTACAAATTCATAAAAATGATAATAAAATATCAAATTCAATTAAAAACCTTGGTCAAAAAACTTTAGTTGAAACAATGACAAGTATTAATAAACTTTTATTTAATGAAAATAAATAAACCAAAATTTTGGGATAAAGAGATTGGTTTGTTTTCAATTTGTCTATTGCCCTTAACTTTAATTGTTAAATTATTAATTATTTTAAAAAAAAATTTTTCAAAAACAGTATCATTTAAAGTGCCCATTATTTGTGTAGGCAACATATATTTAGGAGGAACAGGAAAAACGCCAACTTCAATACTAGTAGCAAATGAACTTTTAAAATTTGGTAAAAATCCAATTATACTAAGAAAATATTATAAAAATCATGAGGACGAACACAATCTAATTAAAAATAACTTTAAAAATTTAGCACTGGAAAAAAATAGAGCCGACGGAATAGCAAGAATTGAAAATTCTAAATTTGATACTGTAATTCTTGATGATGGATTTCAAGATTATAATATTAAAAAAGATTTGAGCATTGTGTGCTTTAACAAAAATCAAATGTTAGGAAATGGTCTAATTTTACCTGCCGGCCCTCTCAGAGATAGTTTAAACTCCTTAAAATATGCGAATATTGTTTTAATCAATGGAGGCAAGGTCAAAAATTTTGAAAAAAAAATATTAAAGATCAATAAGAATTTAAAAATATTTTATTCACACTATAAACCTACAAATTTAAATCGATTTAAAAATAAGAAACTTTTGGCTTTAGCAGGTATTGGGAATCCAGAGAATTTTTTTAAATTATTAGAAAACCATAAATTAGATATAAAAAAAAAGATTGTGTATCCTGATCATCACTTGTTTTCAAAAAATCAAATACAAAATATTGTAAATGAAGCAAAAGAGAATAATTATCAAATTATAACAACAGAGAAAGATTATTATAAAATTGCAAAATACAAAATTAACGAAATACAACACTTAAAAGTTGCTTTGGAAATTGTGGATCAAAAAAAACTATTTACTTTAATTGAGAAATTGTATGATTAAATTACTTGCTTATTTAATTCAGTCTATATTTTGTTACTTTTCTTTTTTAATTGCCAGAATAATAGGTTTAAAATTTAGTAGAAAAATTTTTTCTGGCTTATTTTTACTTGTAGGTCCTTTTTTTAGATCAAAAAAAATAATTGATAAAAATCTTAATATTGTGTTTCCCATGGAGTCAGATGCATATAAGAAAAAAATTTCAGAGAACATGTGGAAAAATTATGGAATGACTTTCATTGAATATATATTTTTAAATAAATTTAAAAGAAATAATTCTCATGTTGAAATAGAAGGAATTGAAAATTTATCATCGCTAAGCGAAGGAGGTAATCCTGTAATATTCATTTCTGGACATTTTGCAAATTTTGAATTGATGTCTATGGAAATAACTAAAAGAAAAATAAAATTAGCAACTATATATAGACCTCTAAATAATTTTTTTTTAAACCCTTTTATGGAGTATCTAAGAAAAAAATATATTTGTGAAAATCAAATAAAAAAAGGAATCAACGGAGTCAAAGAGACTATTAAATTTATAGAAAAAAATCACAGTATAGCTTTGATGATTGATCAAAGGGTAAGTGAAGGGGATAAAATTAATTTTTTCAATAATCCTGCACTGACAACTACTCTTCCAGCACAATTATCCATAAGATTTAATTTAGATATTGTTCCAGTTTTTATTAAAAGAAAGAAAAATAATATATTTAAAATTGACTTTCAAAAACGACTTAAACCTAAAGAATTTGAGAATAAAGAAACTTTGACAAAAGAACTAAACAAAATTTTAGAAAAAATGATTATGCACAATCCAGATCAATGGATTTGGACTCACAATCGATGGAAATAATTGATTATTTGTACTGTGACTTAATTCTTTTATTTACTTCTATAGGGGAAAAATAAGCTTCTTGTAAATCTACACTCCAATAATTGAGATCTTGTAACTGTATTTCCTTACCTGATATTGCACACAACACATAGTCGCCTTCCTCTACAATTTCAAAGAAGTTGTGTTTAAAAATAAGTTTAGCTTTTTTTTTACTCATCAATAAATTATACAATATATATTTTACAATGAATATTGGATTAATTGGCAGCGGAGGTCGAGAACATGCATTATGTAAAAAAATTCATGAGTCTAAGCTAGTCAATAAAATAATTTGTTTTCCAGGAAATGCAGGGACTTCTAAACTTGCCACAAACATTAAGGTTGATATTTTAGATTTTAAAAAAATTTTAACATTAATTAAATTCCATAAAATTGATCTTGTAATAGTTGGGCCTGAAGAACCGCTAGTAAAAGGTATTGTTGATTTTTTAAAAAAAAATAATGTGAAAGTATTTGGGCCAAATAAATATGCTGCTAAATTAGAAGGTTCAAAAGCATTTATGAAAGAAATTTGTAGGCAAAATAAAATTCCAACAGCAAAATTCAAAATTTGTATTTCAAAAAGAAAAGTAATTAATTTTTTAAAACATTCAAAGCTCCCAGTAGTAGTTAAAGCTGATGGCCTAGCTGCCGGTAAAGGTGTAACTATTTGTAAAACAAAAAAACAAGTGATTAAGGTTTCTTCTGAAATATTTAATGGAAAGTTTAAATCTTCGAAGAAAGTAATTTTAGAAGAATTCTTAAATGGAGAAGAAGCAAGTTACTTTGTAATAGTCGATAATAACAATTTTAAATTTTTTGGTACAGCGCAAGATCACAAGCGTGTTTATGAAAATGATAAAGGGCCTAATACCGGCGGGATGGGGGCTTATTCTCCAGCACCTATAGTATCTAAAACTTTAGAAAAAAAGATAATTTCTAAAATAATTAGACCAACTTTAACAGCTCTTAAAAAAAAAGGTAAGCCGTATAGTGGTTTTCTCTACGCCGGATTGATGATTGAAAAAAATGAACCATATTTAATAGAATACAATATTAGAATGGGAGACCCAGAGTGTCAGGTTATACTTCCAAGATTGAAATCCGATATTGTTAATATTGTGAAAAATGCAACATTGAATAAATTAAAAAAAACAAACATTAATTGGCACAAAAAAAAATGTATGACGATTGTTCTGTGTTCAAAAGGATATCCAGGTAAGTACCGTTCAAATATTATAATTAATAACCTAGAAAAAATTAAATTAAATAAAAACGATTATATTTATCATGCTGGCACAAAATTTCAAAATGGCAAGATTATTTCAAATGGAGGTAGAGTGTTAAATATTACTTCATTGGGTGAAAAATTTTTAAATATAAGAAAAAAAATTATTTTAATTATTAAAAAGATTAATTGGAATAATGGTTTTTTCCGAAGAGATATTGGTTGGAGAGCAATGAATTAAATGAGAATAATAAGTGGATTCTTAAAAGGTAAAGTTATCAGCTATCTAAAAAATTCTACTACAAGACCTCTTAAAGATAATGTAAGAGAGAATATTTTTAATATTTTAAATCACTCAAATCTTTTTAAAATTAATTTAATAAATTCAAAAGTACTTGATGTTTATTCTGGTTTTGGTTCTTTTGGCTTAGAATGTCTATCAAGAAGTGTAAAAAAAGTTACTTTTATAGATAGAAATTCTGAAGCTATAAAAGTCTTGAAAAAAAATTTGGAAAAATTTTCCCTTTTAAAAAAAGTATCTATTGAAGAATCAGAAGTAGAAACCTTCCTCAAAAATAAAAAAAAGGAAAAATATAATATTTTTTTTTTAGACCCCCCATACGCTGATAAAACATTTGTTGACAATTTAAATACCATCAAACAAAATAGAATGTATGAGGATAAACATATAGTGATAATCCACAGAGAAACAAATACTTTAGATAGTTTAGAGGATCATATAAATATCATCTCGACAAGAAAATATGGAAGATCAAAAATAGTTTTTGGCCTTTTTACTGAGTAATTTTTTTGTTAAAGACTTCACTTGTTCTACGGATGGTTGATCAAATGGATTTATTTTGGATAATTTTCCGATAAATATTGTCTCAAGAATAAAATAAGAAAATAGCTCACATAAAGAAGTTTCGTTAATAGTATCAATTTTAAACTCTCTAAATGGAATTTTGTGTTTTTTAAATGTTATTACTAAAGCTTTCTTTTGAGCATGTTTTATGTCTTTTAATTTTTTTTTGTTTAAAAAGTAATTATTTTGAAAAGCTTTATTTGTTTTAAATTTTTCTTCTGATCTTATATTTAGTGTAAAAATTTGAAATAACTTATCTTTTGGACCATCTAAATAAAGTTGTAATAAACTATGATGATCTTTTGGTGCGTTTGAAATAGACGGTAAAAAACCTTTAGCTTTTTTTCCCAAACTTTCAGCGGTTAATTGCTGACACCAATATAGAAATTTTTCAAGTTCCGGTGCATAATTAATATTAATTATGTTTTTAAATTTTTTCTTTTTTAACAAAGTTGTTAATTTTATAACACTTTCTTTTAAAAAGATTTTTTTTTTGCCTTTTAAAAAACTTAATGTATTTGATCTTAGTTTATTAATATTAAGACCCATAAAATAGGCTGGAATAATTCCTACTTCAGACAGGACAGAGTATCTACCGCCAATATTTTTTTTATGTTCTATATGAAAAAGATTAAATTTTTTGGCTATATTATAAAGTGGATTGTTTGTTTTTTCAGAAATTATTATGATATTAGGTGAATACGATTTTAATATGTTTAAACTTAAAAAATTAGATAAGGTCTCAACGGTACTGCCTGATTTTGAAATAATTAAAAATAGAATTTTTTTTAAATTATTTTTTCTTTTGAAATGAGTTATTTTTTTTGGATCAAGATCATTAAAAAAATAAAATTTTTTTTTTTTAAATTCTAAAGAATTGAAAATTGACTCAGATCCTAAGATTGACCCACCCATTCCGATTATTGCAACTGTTTTAAATTTGTCAAATTTTTTTAGATCTTTTAAATTAAAATTAAATTTATAATTTTTATTTAATATATTTAATGTCTTTTTCGAGTCTTTAATATCTTTTTGAATTTCATTTTCAACATTTTTAAATTCTTTAGTAAATTTTTTTAATAAATTTTTATCTAAATACTTATTAGGGATATAATTAACTGTTTGTATATTTCTTTTAATCACTTACGAATTTTTTCTAAAATTGTTTTTTCTATAGAAGAAGAATTAGTATCTGTTTTATTTTCTTTTTTTGGCGCTTTAAGTATTCTCTTAATTTTGTCTTGTTGATTTTCGTCTTTTTTGTCAATTGAGTCTGGAGTTGGTATTTTCTCGATATCTGGTGGCAAAACTAATGAACCTTTTTTTTTTACTAAAAACTCATCGGTAGTCTTTATCTTTTCATTCCTTAGTGCTTTTCCAACATCTCCGCATGAAGCAAAGAATAAAAACAATCCAATCAATAACCAAATATTTTTCATTTAATCTTTTTTTAACAATCCACTAATAAGTAAAATTAATATTCCAAAAGTGATAAATATATCAGCTACATTAAACACAAACCAATGAAAACTATTATAATGTAAATCTATAAAATCTGGAACAGCTTTAAATATAATCCTGTCATAAAAATTACCTGCCGCACCACCAGTTATTAGTGAATAGATAAACTTGTCAAAATTATTTGAACTAATGATCAAAAATAATAAACAAAAAATTATAAATCCTATGAAAAAACTTATACTATTATAAAATATTGCTGAATTGGAGCTTAAAAGTCCAAATCCCACACCTGTATTCCATACTAAATCAAGATTTAGAAATTCATTAAAATAAAAACTATTGTCACTAAAATTATTTATAATTTGATTTTTTGAGTAGCGGTCTATGCCAAAAATTAAGACAATAATTAAGAGATAGTAAAAGTTTTCTTTTTCGAGAATTTTGTTTTTTATTTGCTTAAGATCGGTCAAAATATTTTCTAGCTATTTAATTGGGCAGTTTTCTCTGTCACACTTTTTTTCTAAAATTTTCCAACATCTCTCACATTTATGCCCTTGAGCTTTCTTCACTTCAATTTTAGTTTCATCATTATTTGATAATTCCTTTTCTGCTTTTGAAACAATAAAGTAGTCTTCTAAATCTAATTTATCAAGAAGGTCAAATTCATTTTTCTTTAAAATTAATTTAATTTCTGCCTCTAGACTTGATCCGATTATCTTATTGGCCCTTTTATCCTCTATAGCGATATTTGCTTCTTGCTTAATTTTAAATAAATTTGACCATTTTTCATTTAACTTATCATTTTTCCAGCTTCCTGGAATTTTCACAAAATGATTTTCATGTATACTTTCATCATTATTTTTATTAACTAAGCTATAAATTTCTTCAGTGGTAAAAACTAAAATTGGAGCAAACCACTTTAATAAACTCTCTAAAATTATATTAATTACAATAACACAGTTTTTTCTTTTTTTTGAATTCAAGCTATCGCAGTAAAGAACATCTTTTCTAATATCAAAATAAAAAGAAGAAAGGTCGACTGTACAAAAATTTAGAAGTTCTTTGTAAAGTTTATGAAAATTATAATTTTTCAAATATTCATTAAAAGATTTATCTATTAAAAATAACTTATGCAAAATAAATTGCTCCAATTCATCAAATTCGCTTAACTTAATTTTTTCAAAGTTTTTTTTTTCAAAATTATCTTTTAAGTTACCAAGCATAAATCTAAAGGTATTTCTGATTTTTCTGTAAGACTCTGCATGTTGTATTAAAATATTTTTATCTATTCTTAAATCTTCAGCATAATCAGATGCTGAAGCCCAAACTCTAAGTATATCTGCACCGTAATTCTTAAGTATATCTTCAGGAGAGATAACGTTGCCCATCGATTTCGACATTTTCATGCCTTTACCATCCACAACGAAACCATGTGAAAGAATACTTTTAAATGGAGCTTTACCTCTAGTTCCACATGACTCTAACAAGGATGAGTGAAACCATCCCCTATGTTGATCAGATCCTTCTAAATACATGTCTGCAGGCCATTTTAAATCTTTTCTTTTCTCTAAAACAAAACTG
>MDSV01139438.1_pt1 | contig 10892 bp, 11 predicted proteins | sample 810851 | NCBI WGS metagenome assembly MDSV01 (sample SAMN05326640, study PRJNA326480) | marine metagenome | isolation source: seawater | place: Atlantic Ocean: North East | collected 2012 | reverse complement strand
AGAAAGACCCAAACCAGATCCAGCAGTTTTTGTTCCCACAAATGGTTCAAAAATTTTATCAATTAAATCATCTGGAATACCTTTTCCATTATCAATAATCGATATTGAGATTGGAAGATCTTCCATCCTATTATTAACAGATAAAATCTTTATTCCACTCTGATAAGAAGTTTTAATTTTAATAAACCCACCATTTTCAGAAATAGCTTCAGAAGCATTTTTAATTAAATTTAAAAATACTTGAATTAATTGATCAAAATTACCTTTTATATCTGGTAAAGAAGGATCATAATCTTCTAAAAATCTTACATGTGAAGCAAATCCTGCCTTGGCAAGATCTTTAGTTTTTTCAATTACATCGTGAATATTTATATTTGACTTTACTAACGGACCTAAATCTCCAAAAATTTCAAATTTTGACACTAAATTACCTATTCGTTTACATTCAGATTGAATTAGTTGAGTAAACTTTAAATCTTCTGGATCAGCATTTTGTGCTAATAATTGTGCAGCGCCAGAGATTCCGGCTAAAGGATTTCTGATTTCATGTGCAAGCATTGCGGAAAGACCCGAAACTGATCTAGCTGCATTTTGATGAAGCAACTTCTTATCAATTCTATCTTTCTTAGGATTAATATTCATTACTAAAAGTATGTGTTTAGCCGAACCTTCTAAGGGAGAGGAATATACATTAAATCTTTCAACATCTTTTTTCCACCAATAGATATCTATGTCATATATAACAACTGGAGCTTGATTTAAAATACTTTGATTTATAACTTTTAATAATAGAGAATCTTTATCTACAAAATCATTTATTTTTTTGCCAACTAACTTATATGTACTTGTCAGAAAATGAGTTTCTAATGAAGAATTAATATCAATTATTTTATAATTTTTATCAATTACAAAACAAGGATGAGGAAAAGAATTCCATAAATTAATAAAATAATTTTTGTTATTATTTTTTTTTTCCACTTTTAAACCAATTATAAATAATAAGAAAAACTGTTGAATTTGTTTTCTATTTCATAATAATTGTATATAAGTAATACATTTTAAAAACTTGACTCAATAATTTTTGCCTAAAATTTAGATATTTATTTAAAAAATGGTATTTTTGCCTATGAATTCAGCAGTTATTATAGTTGCAGCAGGAAATAGCACTAGGTTTAGAGGTGATATTCCTAAACAATATGTTAAAGTTGGTAAAGATATAATACTAAACCTTACTTTAAAAAAATTTCTTAACCAGAATAAAATTAAATATATTCAACCCGTAATAAATAAAAAACATAAAAAACTTTATTATGAAGCAATTAAAAATTTATTTTCATACAAAAATTTCAAAAAAATACTCCCACCTAGCTTCGGAGGAACTGAAAGAAGTATTTCTGTTAAAATGGGATTAAAAAAAATTTCACAATTAAATAATGTCCCCGAAAAAGTGTTAATTCATGATGCAGCAAGACCTTTTGTATCAAAAAAGATAATAAAGAAAATAATTAAAGAATTAGATTATTACGATGCAGTTTTTCCTAGTTTAAATATTGTTGATGCAGTTTGGAAAATTGAAAATGACGATTTTGATTTTTTAAATAATAAAAGTGCGTATTATAGAGCACAAACTCCTCAAGGATTTAATTTTAGTAAAATTTTTGATGCTCATAAAAAAAATCGCGATTTATGGGCATATGATGATATTTATTTAGCAAAAAAAAATAATTTTAAAATATCTAAAATTTTAGGTAGTGAATTTAATATTAAGATTACAAACCCAGAAGATTTGAAAATAGCTAAAAGATTTTTATAATGAAAGATATAAGAGTTGGTAATGGATTTGATGTTCACAAACTAAAATATGGAAATAAAATAAAGCTTTGTGGAATTGAAATAGTGCATGATAAAAAATTAATTGGTCACTCAGATGCTGATGTTGGATTACATTCCTTAACAGACGCAATATTAGGTGCATTAGGTAAGGGTGATATTGGTATTTGGTTCCCACCTGAACAAATTAAGTGGAAAGGTGTTGAATCAAAACTATTTCTTAACAAAGCAATGGAATTAATGCAAAATGAAGACTATTTCATATCTAATATAGATCTAACTTTTATTTGTGAAAAACCAAAAATCAGTAATTATAGAGAACAAATGATAAAAAAAATGTCTGAAATTTGTAATATAGATTCACAAAAAATTAATATTAAGGCAACTACTTCAGAAAAATTAGGATATACTGGAAGAGAAGAAGGAATTGCTGTTTTAACTACAGTATTGATTTATAAAAAATAGAATATTATGGATAAATATTTTGTAACAATTTTTGGTATTGGATATTCAAAATTTGCTCCTGGGACATTAGGAAGTTTATGTGGAGTTTTAACTTTTTTTTATTTCTATAATTATTTTTCTACTTATCCTGTGTTTTTATTTTTTTTAATTGCATTAATATTTATTTTAGGTTGGTATTTTACTTTCACATATGTTCATAAAAATAAAATACATGACCCATCAGAAATAATTATTGATGAATTTTTAGGTCAACTCTTAGGCCTAACACCCTTGTTATTTTTAAATAATCTTAAATTAAATCCAATTTTTTTTTTATGGTTACTATTATTTTCTTTCTTACTTTTTCGATTTTTTGATATATTAAAACCCTGGCCAATAAATATTATTGATGGATCTAAAACTTCATTCAGTATTTTACTGGATGACATGGTCGCAGGATTATTTTCAGCGCTTATTTTATTTATTTATTTATTATGGCTTCAAACAAATTAGAACTTTACAAATTAGCAGAAGAGCTAATCAAAAAATGTAGAGTAAATAAATATAAGTTAGCAATTGCAGAAAGTTGTACTGGAGGGCTAATTTCATCACTGATAACATCCGTTCCAGGATCTTCAGATATTTTTGAATGTAGTTTTATTACTTATTCTAATAGTTCTAAAATGAAATTTCTTAATGTTTCATCAGATACTCTAAATTTATTTGGAGCAGTTAGTGAAGAAGTGGTAATTGAGATGATAAATGGTTTAAAAGTTAAAACAAATTCCGAAATCTTACTAGCAATTTCAGGTATCGCAGGTCCTGGAGGAGGTTCTAATGATAAACCGGAGGGACTGATATGGATCTCTTATGCTTTAAAAAATCAGTTGATAAAAACTTCTAAACTTAACTTTGGTGCAATCGGAAGAGAATTGGTGAGAGAAAAAAGTACTATTCAATCATTGAAATATCTTCACACTTTATTAGGAGATTAATTTTTCATTTTTAAAACATTGTTCTTCAAAAGCTTTAACTATAGACTTTACTGCTTTAAAAAAAACAAAACCAATTATTTTTTCTAAAATAATAGATTTAAATTCAAATTGTATTTCGAAGGAAACTTCGCATTTATTTTCTTTTTCATGAATTACCCAACATCCTTTTAATGATTTAAATGGCTTAGTATTAGATGAAATATTTATTGCCCAATTATTTCTATTTAGTTTAATATTTGAAAGAAAACTTTCTCTAAATGACTTAAAAGCAATTACTAATTCTGCTTTTTGAAAAATTATATCAGACAGTTTTCTTGTTTCAATTATTCGTGCTCCAACACACCAAGGTAAAAATTTTGGATAATTTTCAATATTAGCAATGACATTGAATATGATTTCTTTTTTTGAATTAATAGTATAAATTTCTTTGTGAGATCTCATAAAAAAGCTATTTATTCAATTTTATTTTTTTTTTCAAAAGCTCTTGATAATCATCATCAGCGTGAAAGGATGATCTTGTAAAAGGGCTAGAAGAAACCATCAAAAAACCTTTAGAATACGCCATTTTTTTTAATTTGTTAAAGTCTTTAATAGTTAAATAATTTGATATAGGATAATGTTTTTTTGTAGGTTGTAGATATTGTCCAATAGTTAAAAAATCTACTCTTGCAGTTCTTAAATCATCCATAACCTGTGAGACTTCTTTCAATTCTTCCCCGAGACCAACCATAATACCAGATTTGGTAAAAATAAATGGATTTATGTCTTTTGCTTTATCTAGAATTTTTAAGGATTGATAATAACGTGAACCAGGTCTAACTTCATGATATAACCTTGGTACAGTTTCAAGATTATGATTAAAAACGTTTGGGTTCGAATTTAAAACCACATCCAAAGATGTTGAATTAGCTCTCAAAAAATCTGGAGTAAGTATTTCAATAGAAGTATTTGGTGATTTTTTACGAATTAAATTAACAGTATTAGCAAAGTGTTGTGCCCCTCCATCCTCTAAGTCATCTCTATCAACAGAAGTTATAACAACATGTTTAAGATTAAGCTTGCTTACAGCCATAGCTACTCTAGCAGGCTCAAATAAATCTAATTCATCTGGTTTTCCTGTTGAAACATTACAAAAAGCACAAGCCCTAGTACATACATCGCCTAATATCATAAATGTAGCATGTTTTTTTGACCAGCAAGAACCAATATTAGGACAAGATGCCTCTTGACAAACGGTATAAACATTATGGGCATCAACAATTTTCTTTGTTTCAAAATAACCTTTTGAATTTGGTGCTTTTACTTTTAACCAATCAGGCTTTTTGATTTGGAAACTATCAGGGTTATTAACCTTTTCAGGATGTCTGACTCTAATGTTATTTATTTTGTTAAAATTTTTATGCATTGAATTTTCAATAATTAAAATAAATTAAAAATGTATGGCTTTGCTTTCTGAACTTAATACACTTTCATATAACATTTCAGACATTGTTGGGTGGGGAAAAATATTAGATATAAATTCATCAGGGGTCGTTTCTAACCCCTTCCCTATTATATACGTGGATATAAGTTCAGTAACTTCAGCGCCTACCATATGAGCGCCTAATAATTCTCCTGTTTTCTTATCAAAAATAGTTTTTATAAAACCTTCCTCTTCTCCTAAAGCTAAGGCCTTACCATTAGCTATAAAAGGAAAATTTCCAACATTGATATCATAGCCAAGTTCAATAGCTCTTTCTTCTGTTAAACCAATTGAAGCAATTTGAGGATTAGAGTATGTACAACCAGGTATATCTTCTTCTTTTAAAATTTTTTTTATTTCTTTTCCAGAAATTTTTTCAGCAACTATTATACCCTGATGACTAGCTTTGTGTGCAAGACAAGGAGATGTAGTCACATCACCAATTGCATAAATACCCTTTACATTTGTTTCACAATATTCATCAATCAAAATGCTATTAGAACTAATATTCACTCCAATTTTATCTAAATCTAATCCGTCTGTAAAACCATTGACACCGATAGCAACTAAAATATGTGGAGCAGTTAAATATGTTTTTTTATTATTATTGATAACAGATATTGAAATTTGATCATTAGTCTTTTTTATTATTTCAAATTTTGAATTAAGAAAAAATTTTATGCCTTTTTGTTCGAATTGCTTCATTGCAAATTGTGAAATTTCTAAATCTTCAATAGGTAATATACGGTCCTGCATTTCTAATACAAAAACCTCTGAGCCAATAGAATTATAAAAGCTAGCGAATTCCATCCCAATTGCTCCAGAACCAATTATTATGAGTTTTTTTGGTATTTTTTTTGCTCTAAGTGCATTTCTATAATTCCAAACTACACTTCCATCTACAGTTAAATTAGGAATTTCTTTAGGCTTTGCACCAGTAGCAATTATAATATTTTTCGATTTAATATTTATATCATCATTTGAATCTTCATTTTGTACTAATAATGTATTTTTATCAACAAATTTAGCATTACCATAAAACAAATTAACTTTATTTTTGGACAGCAAAAATTTAACTCCATTTGAAAGTTTTGAAGCTATATTTTTGGATCTTTGAATAATTTTGGATAAATTTAAATTATAACTAGGAATATTTATACCAAAATCTGAAGACTTTTTTACTAAGTCAACGATTTCAGCTGATCTCAACAAGGTTTTTGTTGGAATACATCCCCAATTTAGACAAACACCACCAACATCTTCTTTTTCCACTATTGCTACATTAAGTCCTAGTTGAGCTGCCTTAATCGCAGCAACATATCCACCCGGTCCTGATCCAATAATAGTAACATCAAAGTTTTTTTGCATAAATATTTCTCATAAATGACTTACTTACTTAATATAAGTTTTTAATAGAAAATTTAAACATATAAATAATATTAAAAATAATTAAGAATAAATGGAAAGTATAAATAAATCTATTTTAACAAAATTGATCCATCTCCATATGAAAAAAACCTATAATTATTTCTGATAGCATGAGAATATATTTTTTTCGCATTTTGTAATCCAACAAAAGAAGCTACTAAAATAAACAAAGAAGATCTAGGAAGGTGAAAATTAGTTATTAATCCTGAGGCTATTTTAAATTTATATCCTGGTGTAATATAAATATCTGTATAACCTCTAAAAGGTTTAATTTTTTTTTCTTTCAGCATTACTGATTCTAATATACGCAAACAAGTTGTTCCAACTGGTATTATTCTCCCTCCAGATTTTAGAGAATTATTAATTATATTTGCCGTTTCTTTATTTATTTCTCCATATTCAGTATGCATTTTATGATCAAATATGTTTTGGGATCTGATTGGGTTAAATGTTCCTATTCCTATATGTAAAGTCACAAAACAGAATTTTATACCCTTTCCTTTTAATTCATTTATTAATTTTCTGTCAAAATGAAGTGAAGCAGTAGGTGAAGCAATTGAACCCCACTTATTAGAAAATACTGATTGGTAATCTTCATTATCCAAGAAATCAACATCTCTTAATTTACGTATATATGGAGGGATAGGCATCAGTCCAAATTTATTCAAATTTTCATAGAAATTTCCATTAAATTGAAACCTTAATACTAAACCTTTCTCCTCTTTTTTTATAACCTCAGCTGATAATTCATTTGAAAAATAAAAAATATTCCCAATATCAACTTTTTTTAAAGGCTTACATATACAAAACCATTCTCTATCATTAAATTGATTGACTAAAAGAAATTCAAATTTTCTTTTAGATAAATTTACATTTTTAGATTTTCTTAGGAATCCATATAAAAGAGCAGGTACTACTTTTGTATTGTTAAATACTAATAAATCTTTTTTACTAATTATATCTGGTAAATCTAAAAAGCTACAATCTTTTATAATTGATTTGTTATGGAATAGAAGTTTAGCACTAGATCTAGGACTTAAAGGTCTTGATGCAATTAAACTTTTGGGAAGCTCAAAATCAAAATTGGATAAATCCATATTATTATTAACTATAATTGACGAAAACTTAAACAGTTGTTTAGTATTTGTTAACATGTTATTAAATGAATTCAATTATAAATTACAGGGGTAATAATGCCTGACGATTTTTTACTAGGAAAACAATTACCAAATTTCTCGCTTCAAACAAGCAACAACAGTTTTCTTTCTAATGATAATTTAAAAGGAAAATTAAAAGTAATTTTTATTTACCCAAAAAATGATACTTCTGGATGTACAAAAGAGAATATTTTGTTTTCTGAAAACATAAAGGAATTTGAAAAATCAACAATAAATTTATTTGGACTTAGTAAAGATAGTGTTGAAAGTCATATCAAGTTTATAAAGAAGTATAATCTTAAAATAGAACTAATTTCAGATCCAGATCTTGAATTAATTACTAAATTAGGTTCCTGGGTTAAAAAATCAATGTATGGTAAAGAATATATGGGAGTAGAAAGATCAACTTTTTTTGTTGATGAAAATAATATCATTTTAGAAATTTGGAGGAAAGTTAAAGTAAATGGCCATGTTGAGAAAGTACTAAAAACTTGTAAAGACATGCTTAATTAAAATTATAATAATTATTAAGCAATTTAAAAAATATGACGTTCAAATATAAAATAAAGTATACTTAAAAATGAGGAAAAAATGTTTTCTAAACCCAAATCTACAGATCTAAAAAAAGTTTCAGAAAATTCTTTAAATGAATTAAGAGATTCAAATATAGATGACAATTCAAATAATTTAGAAAATAATATCATTAAAAGAAATGAAAATTCACCCCCTTCCCTATTGTCATCTGATCTTTTTATTAAAGGTAATTTAACAACTACTGGTGATATTCAAATTGAAGGAGAAGTAGAAGGTAATATTAAAGCAAACCTTTTGACTATTGGAAAAGATGCAAAAATTAAAGGTGAAATAATTTCAGACGAACTTATTGTAAATGGTTTCATTTCAGGAACAATAAGAGCAAAAAAAGTTACACTTACTTCTTCAGCCAAAGTCGAAGGTGATATTATTCATCTCAGTATTGCAATAGAAACAGGTGCTCATTTTGAAGGTTCTATTGAAAAAACAGATAATCCACTAGTTAAATCTGACATTAAAAATAGTAGCTTAGTGAATTAATGAATTAATTTTTACTTTTAGGTATCAGTAACTCTTTTTGCTAATGCCCCCAAAATGAATTTGTCAATTTTACCATCTAGAACACCTTGAGTATCAGAAGTCTCAATATTTGTTCTTAGATCTTTAACCAATTGATAAGGTTGAAGCACATATGATCTAATTTGATTTCCCCATCCCGCATCTCCTTTAGAATCATGAGATTCTTGAATATTTTTATTCATTTTTTTTAACTCTAAATCAAATAGTCTTGATTTAATTGCCATCATACAATTAGCTCTATTCTGATGTTGTGATTTTTCTGAACTTGTAACTACTATACCTGTAGGAATATGAGTAATACGTACAGCAGAATCAGTTGTATTAACATGTTGTCCTCCTGCTCCTGAAGACCTAAATGTATCAACTCTTATTTCGGAAGGATTTATTTCAATTTCAAAATTTTCATCAACAACAGGATAAATCCAAACTGAACAAAAAGAAGTATGTCTTCTAGAGGAACTATCAAATGGAGATATTCTCACCAACCTATGGACACCACTCTCAACTTTTAACAATCCGTAAGCATTGACTCCTTTAATTTTATATGATGCGGATTTTATTCCGGCTTCATCACCAGAATTTTGTGATAATAATTCTATTTTAAAACCTTTTCTTTCAGACCATCTTAGATACATCCTTGATATCATCATTGCCCAATCACAACTTTCTGTACCCCCAGCACCTGCATTAATTTCTAAAAAAGTATCATTACCATCAACTTCACCATCCATTAAAGCTTCTTGTTCAGCATTTAATACAATTGATTTTAAATTTAAAAGTTCATTTTCTGCTTCATTTTGTATTTCCAAATCATTTTCATCAATTGCTAACTTATAAAGATCAATATTTTCAAATAATTTTTGTTTGATATATTCATAATTTGTTATAAATGATTCAATAGATTGTCTCTCTTTCATTATAATCTTAGCTTTTTCTAAATTATTCCAAAAATCTGCATCGCTCGTTTCGGATTCTAGTTCTTCCAATCTGACTTTCAAATTACTGATATTTTTTTTTTCAGATAATAAATTTAGAGATTTTTCAATATTATTAATAATTTCTTGAACTTCAGCTTTCATAAAAGATCCATAAGATGATTGAGATAAATAAGTATATTTCTTAAAATAGTTTTTTTACAAGATTTAAACAAGAATTATGCAGTAAATTACTTTTAATTTTTTTGTTTGTACTTTCTTTATTAATAAAGCATCCAATTATTTTTGAATTGTCAAAACCAACAAACAAATCATAATTTTTTTGTTCATCAAAAGTATTCCAACCATAAAAAATATCGTTATTTATTTGTTCTACAAAGTTTATAGCTGAAAATTTTTTTAAATTGAAAAATTCTAATATTTTTTCATTTTTGATAAGTGAATCTGTTAATTTTCCAGATGATAAAAAACTTAATTTTTCAAAATCTGATTTAATATAATTTGAATCAAAAATAATTTCTTTACTTCTAGATACTTGTTTTATTAATTTAGAATATGAATATAAATTCATATTTATCAATAATTTATAATAGTTAATTAAATCATATAAAGTTAAGTCAGTGTTAAAAGTAATTTTATTATTTTCAATTAATAAATTATTTTTGTTGATATTAGTAAGAAATTTTAATCCTAAGTCGCTTATGTGATTTTTATTAATTGTTATTATATTTGAGTTATCTGTAATTGAATCAGAATATATTTCATCAAATATTTTTTTTTGTTTATCTAAATTTGAAAAAGAACCTTGTTTAGAAGCAGACAGTACATTTTGATCAATCATAATAAAAAGAAGAAATGGGACTAAAGCTTTTTTAAAATTTTCTTTCCATTCAGTAACCATATTTATATTAGTAGTAAAATAGTTAAATCCTCCATTTAAAACTATTATTTCTTCTGTATCTCTATCTAAAATAATTAGTCCACCATCAAAAAAAGGTATTTGCTTATATTCTAAATGGCTTCCGTATTTATATTCTTCAAAATAAATCACATCACCAGTTGAAAAAAAAGGATATTTCTCATATGGAAATTGTAAGTTGATTAATTTTTCAGAATTTTTTATTTTTAGTAAAAAATTGCCATCATCCTTTTTTGCTATAACTCCTAAATCCCAAGGAGTTTTATTTTTATTTTGATTTTTATCTTTAAAAAATATTTCCCAATCTTTTTTCTTATAATTCTTAATGTTAATATTAAAAATAGGTGGTTTAAAAATATTACTTTTTTTATCCAAAGTGATTAATTCACTTATTAATAAGTTTTTAGATTTTTTTTGGAGACCCAATTCTATACTTGTATTAATATTTAAACTACCATTAGATAAAAATGTATTACCAAATAAACTTAGAAATTCAGCTTTAATTTCATCAGCTAAAAAACCTTCAAGTAATTTATAATTTTTTTTAACTACCAAAATTGAATTAAAATTTGTAATTAAATCTTTTTTTACTTCTACATTTTTAATATT
>MDSV01105334.1_pt1 | contig 10892 bp, 7 predicted proteins | sample 810851 | NCBI WGS metagenome assembly MDSV01 (sample SAMN05326640, study PRJNA326480) | marine metagenome | isolation source: seawater | place: Atlantic Ocean: North East | collected 2012 | reverse complement strand
TGTGTTGGGGTAATTTATGAGCGTATGTACTCTAGATTAATTAAAACTTATGGTGGACTTGTTTCTGTTATGCCAAAATATTCAATCTTATTTATGATTTTTACTTTAGCATCATTAGGATTACCTGGAACAAGCGGTTTTATTGGAGAATTTTTAATTTTGATGGGCGCATTTAGGGATAATTTTTTGGTGGCAATTATTGCAAGCCTAGGAGTAATTTTTGGTGCCGCATATATGTTATGGTTATATAGAAGAGTATTTTTTGGAAAATTGATTAATAAAGATCTTTTAAAAATTCTAGATTTAGATAATGCAGAAAAATTTATTTTATGGAGTTTGGCTATACCTGTGCTTTTTATTGGCTTTTATCCAGAACCTTTAATTACAACTATTGAAATTTCTGTAAAAGACTTAATAGAAATGTATAATTTTAACTTGAATATGTATTTGCCTGAGGTATCAAAATGATGAATAATTTAAATTTTGTTTCACCTGAGATTTTCATTTCTTTATCAATAATGTTTTTATTGATTATGGGTGTTTTTAAAAAAAATAGCGCAAATTTAATTCATAATCTATCAATTGGGGTTTTATTGGTCACAGGAATTTTAATTTCAAACAATTCTTTTGAGTCAAATATATTATTATTTAGTGGAAGCTATATTATCGATAATCTTTCTTCATTTATGAAAATTCTTACTATTTTAGGAGGAGCTATTGTTTTATTAATTTCTACAAAATATTTAAAGTTGTTTAAGATATTTTTAATTGAGTATCCAGTCTTAATACTTTGTTCTATTTTAGGAATGATGGTAATGATTAGTTCAAATGACCTTATAGTATTTTATGTTGGTCTTGAATTACAATCTTTATCTCTATATGTCTTAGCCTCGTTTAATAGAAATGAAAATAAATCCTCTGAAGCTGGACTTAAATATTTTGTATTAAGCGCATTGTCTTCAGGCCTATTACTTTATGGTTGTTCTTTAATTTATGGTTTTTCAGGATCAACTAATTTTAATGTTATAGGTGATTTAATGAATTCACTAAATTATGGTCTGACATTTGGAATAGTTTTTGTATTAGTTGGGCTAGCTTTTAAAATTTCAGCGGTTCCTTTTCATATGTGGGCACCAGACGTATATGAGGGGTCACCTACTTCTGTAACATTATTTTTTGCTATTGTGCCTAAGGTAGCGGCATTGACAGTATTTATTAGATTTTTATATGTTCCCTTTCTTAACATGATTGAACAATGGCAACCAATTATAATATTTATCTCAATAGCTTCAATGATATTTGGTGCTATTGCAGCAATAGGTCAAAAAAATTTGAAAAGATTAGTTGCATATAGTTCTATCGGTCATATTGGTTATGCATTAGCCGGTTTATCTGTTGGAACTAATGAAGGCATACAAAGCTCACTAGTATATATTTCAATTTATTTAGTTATGAATTTAGGTTTATTTAGCTGTTTATTTATGCTTAAAAGAGATGATCAATATTTTGAAAATATTGATGATCTATCGGGATTATCAAAAAATCATCCGGTTATAGCTTTATCTTTACTCATAATACTTTTTTCTTTAGCTGGCATTCCTCCTTTAGCAGGCTTTTTTGCTAAATTTTATATATTTAAATCAGTGATAGAGCAATCTATGTATTTTTTAGCAATTATAGGATTGATGTCGACAGTAATAGCAGCTTTTTATTATCTAAGAATAATTAAAATAATTTATTTTGATAAAGAAAAAGCAAAGTACGATGAAGATCATAGTATTTGGTTAAGGGCATCATTAACTTTATCAACATTATTAATTCTTTTATACTTTATTTTTCCTAGTAAATTAGTCGATATAGTATCAAGAATTAATATTATATAATGAAACTAAAAAAATTTAATTTTAAAATTGTGAATAGTACAAATGATCTTGCTATTCGCATTATTAAAAATACTAATCATAAATCAGGAATAATATTAGCAGAAAAACAAAAAAAAGGCAGAGGTCAGTTTGGAAAAAAATGGTCTTCTTATAAAGGTAATTTATTTGTAAGTATTTTTTTTCCTATAGATAAAATTAAGTTATCTTTAAGTGAAATAACAAAAATCAACTGTTTATTAGTTAAAAAATTATTGTTAACTTTTTATAATGGTAAGATTACTATAAAAAAACCAAATGATTTATTGATAAAGGGAAAAAAAATTTCTGGTATATTACAGGAAACTCTATCTAAATCAGGTAAAAAATTTATTATTATTGGTATTGGAGTAAATCTAGTTAAAAGTCCCAATTTAACAAATTATCCTACTACTAATCTTTTTGATTTAATTAATCTTAAAATTAATAGTAATAAAGCCTCCTTTAAGCTAATTAAAATTTATGAAAAATTTATTCCTAAATTTTTTAAATTTAATGTAAAAAATATAAGTAAGATTTAAAATGATTATTGTTGGAGATATAGGTAATACTGATACAAAAATTTGTTTAGTAAATAATAAAAATAAGATTATTAAGAAAGTAATATTTAATTCAAAAAAAATTAATTCTTCTCAACTAAAAAAATCTTTATCTAAAATAAATTTAGAACATAGGTTAATTAATAAATGTTTATTTTGTAGCGTTGTGCCAAAATCATTTGTTAAGATAAAAAATTTTTTTAAAAAAACTTATAATATAAAATGTTATGAATTAAAAAAACTTAAACTAAATCAATTAATTAATATTAAAGTTAATTATAAACAAATTGGCTCTGATAGACTAGCGAATGCTATTAGTGTTGTTAATAATAAAGATAATTTCATAATTTTAGATTTTGGTACAGCTACAACTTTTGATGTATTAATTAAAAAGACTTATCACGGCGGTATTATTGCTCCTGGTGTGAAATTATCACTCAATACTTTAATTGATAAAGCTATGCTAATACCAAAGATGAATTTAAAAAAAACAAATAAAGTCATTGGTTCAAATACAATTAATGCAGTTAGAGCAGGTTTTTTTTGGGGTTATGAGGGATTAATTGACAATATAATAAATTTAATTAAAAAAGAGACTAAAAAACCCTTTAAGATAATAATCACTGGAGGTTTTTCTACTTTTTTTAAAAATTCAATTAAAGCAAAAGTAATATTAAATAAAGACATTACTGTAAAAGGTCTTATAAAAGCTGCCACATTAATTAAACAAATATGAAAGACGAATTATTATTTTGCCCTTTGGGAGGTTCTGGTGAAATTGGAATGAATATGAATTTGTTTGCTTATGGAAAACCAGGAGAACATAAGTGGATTTTAGTTGATATTGGAGTGACTTTTGCTGACGATACTTTACCAGGAATTGACTTAATTTATCCTGACCCAGGATTTATAGTTGATAGAAAAGAAGATCTTTTGGGTATCGTTTTAACACACGCCCATGAAGATCACATTGGAGCAATCGCACATCTTTGGCCTCAACTAAAATGTAAAATTTTTGCAACTCCTTTTACAGCGCTTTTAATTAAAGAAAAATTTAAAGAAAAAAATATTGATATAACTAAAGATTTAAAAATAGTTGAACTTAATGGAACAATTAATTTAGAACCCTTTAATATAGAATATATAACCTTAACTCATTCAATATTAGAACCTAACGGTCTAAGAATTGAAACTCCTGCAGGAGTTATTTTACATACTGGTGACTGGAAAGTTGATCCTAATCCGTTAATTGGATCACAGATTAACTCTAAGAGACTTAAAAAAATCGGAGACGATGGTGTTTTAGCAATGATATGTGACTCCACAAATGTTTTCAGTCATGGAAAATCAGGATCAGAAGGTGATGTAAGAAAAAGCATGCTTAATATTATGAGCAGACTTAAAAAAAGAATTATTATAACTTCATTTGCATCAAATGTTGCACGAATGGAAACAGCATTTTATTGTGCAAAAAACACTGGAAGACAAATTTCATTAGTTGGTCGATCAATGCATAGAATTTATAAAGCAGCAAGACAGTGTGGTTATCTTAAAGATGTAATTGAGCCAATTGATCCAAGAGATGCTAAAAAAATTTCAAGAGAAAAAATAGTATATCTTTGTACTGGAAGCCAAGGAGAGCCTATGGGAGCAATGATGAGAATTTCTAGCTATACACACCCAGATATTATTATTGAAAAAGGTGATACAGTAATTTTTTCATCAAAAATTATCCCTGGAAATGAAAAAAAATTATACAAGTTACATAATCAACTTGTTAAAAATAGTATTGAGGTAATCTCTGAAGAAACTGAATTTGTACATGTCTCAGGTCACCCCAACAGAGAGGATTTAAAAGATATGTATAAATGGGTAAGACCTAAATGTGTTATTCCAGTTCATGGTGAACATAGGCACATGATAGAACATATTAATTTTGCAAAAGAAATGAAAGTTCCTCACTCGGTTCAAGTAGAAAATGGAGATATAGTAAAATTATCACCTGTTGATAAGCCATTAATTTATGATAAGGCACCAAGTGGTCGATTGTACCTTGACGGCAAAATAAGTGTGGAAGAGGATTCTCAATCGATAAAAGATAGAAAAAATTTAAGTGCTAATGGATATTTAGAAGTTACTATTATAATCACACCTAAAGGTAATTTACATAAAAATCCAAATATAACTTACAAAGGCATTCCAGTTATTGATGTAGATAACTTTATTTATGGCCTTGAACAAGAAATTGAAAATATTGTTAAAATTTTTTCATTAGGAAGCAAAAAACAAGAATTTAATCTTATTGATGCACTTAAAATAGCTTGTAGAAAATATTCTAAAGAGACAACTGGAAAAAAACCCTTTACAAACATTAACTTGATAAGAATTTAATTGAATATCTTGATTTAAGAAACATAATAACAAAAATGTATATATCAAAATCATTTATACCTATTTTGAAAAACAATCCATCCGAAGCTAAAATAAAATCCCATCAGTTAATGCTAAGAGTTGGAATGATTAAACAATCCTCAGCTGGTATTTATTCATGGCTACCACTTGGCTTCAAAATAATGAAAAAAATTGAAAAAATTGTTAGAGAAGAACAGAATAAAATTGGTGCTCAAGAAATTTTAATGCCTACAATTCAATCAAGTGAAATATGGAAAGAAAGTGGACGTTATGAAGATTACGGTGAAGAAATGCTTAGGATTAAAGATCGTCAAGATCGTGAAATGCTTTATGGACCAACTAATGAAGAGCTTGTAACGGATATATTTAGATCTTCAGTTAAATCTTACAAATCTCTTCCACAACTTTTATATCATATACAATGGAAATTTAGAGATGAGATTAGACCGAGGTTTGGAATTATGAGATGTAGAGAATTTTATATGAAGGATGCTTATTCATTTGATATTACAGACGAAGAAGCTTTATTCTCTTATAATAAATTCTTTCTATCATATTTAAAAACTTTTAAGAGACTAAATTTAACAGCTATACCTATGGCCGCTGATACCGGACCAATTGGAGGGAATCTTTCCCATGAATTTATTATTCTTGCTGAAACTGGTGAAAGCAAAATTTATACAGATAAAAAAATTTTTGATTTAAATAGTGATGGAACAAGGTTAGATAAAAAATCTTTAGATGAATTAAGAAAAAAGTATGAACAATTTTATTCTGTAACAGATGAAAAGTTTAATAAGGAGGAGTTTGAAAAAAAAGTTTCAGAGTCAAATCGATTAAAAACCAAAGGTATAGAAGTGGGTCATATTTTTTATTTTGGTGATAAATACTCTAAACCGATGGGAGCTTCAGTTGATTTACCTGGTGGAAAAAAAGATTATGTCAAAATGGGTTCTTATGGAATAGGTGTATCAAGACTTGTAGGCGCCATAATAGAAGCAAAATATGATGAGAAAAATGAAATCATGAAATGGCCAATTTCAGTTGCTCCATATGATGTTTCAATAATTCCTATGATTAATAAAAATGACAGTTCTGCACTAGACAAAGCAAATAAGATTAATTCTGAGTTAGAAAAGAATAATATAGAGACAATTATAGATGATACAGATGAGAACTTTTCATCAAAAATAAAAAAAATGAATTTAATTGGATCACCATATCAAATCATTATAGGCAAACAAACAGATGGAGATTTATTAGAATTTATAGAAATTGGAAAAGAAGCTCAAAAAATTGATTTAGCTAAGATTATTAAAATTATTAAAGAACAAAAAGTAAAAAATTGATTTCTACATTAGAAAAAGAAATTACATTTAGATATCTTAAAGCCAGAAAGAAAGATGGTTTTTTGAATATTATTTCTTTATTTTCATTTATTGGAATAAGTTTAGGTGTAGCTGTATTAATTATAGTGATGTCTGTAATGAATGGCTTTAGAACTGAGTTAGTTAATAAGATTGTTGGATTCAATGCTCATGTTACTGTTAAGCCTTATGAGAACCAAATTAATAAAGAAAAAATAAATGACAATTATATAAACTTAATTTCAAAAAATCTTATTTTCAGTAACTCCGGTGAAGCAATAGTTATTAATAAAGATTACACAAAAGGTTTAATTTTAAGAGGTTATAAAAGTAAAGACTTTCCCAAGCTTGATGTCATTAAAAAGGGAAATCTCATGGGTAATCCGAACAAATTAATCAAAAACAATATATCAATAGGCAAAGAGTTAAGCTTTGATTTGAATTTAAAATTGGGAGACAAAATATCAATCATGTCTCCTTCAGGAATTGAAACGATTATTGGTAGCCTACCGAAGCAAGAAATTTTTACTATTAGTTCAATTTTTGATAGTGGTTTAATCGATTTTGACTCTAATATTGCTTTTATAAATCTTTCTACTTTAGAAAATTTTTTTGGGTATAGAGAAGAGAATAGAAATTTAGAGATATATCTTAAGAATCCATCTAATATTGAAGCGATAAAAATCAAAATTCAAAATATATTTAATAAAGAGTTTATATACACATGGTCAGATATGAATCGTTCTTTATTTTCAGCTTTAAAAGTTGAAAGAAATGTAATGTTTATAATTTTATCACTTATTATAATTGTTGCAGCTTTTAATATAATTTCAGGTCTTACAATCTTGGTTAAAAATAAAACCAGAGATATAGCAATTTTAAAATCTATTGGAGTTTTGAATAAATCTATTACTAAAATATTTTTTTTAATTGGAGTTATTATAGGAACTACAGCTACAATATTTGGGATTTTTTTAGGAGTAATATTTTCATTATATATTGAGAACTTAAGAGAGTTTTTAAGCAACACATTTAATATAAGCTTATTTCCAGAAGAAATTTATTTTTTAAGCACAATGCCTTCAGAAATAAATCCATTTTCAATATTTATAATTTCGTTATGTTCTATCTTTATAACAATTTTAGTTTCAATTTTCCCAGCAATTAAAGCCTCTAAATTAGATCCGGTAAAAGGTTTAAAATATGAATAACACTATTTTATTAAATAGAATTTCAAAATCATTTTCAACAAATAAAAGAATAACAGTTTTAAAAAAAATAAATTATGAATTTAAAAAAGGAAAAATTTATTCACTTGTAGGTCCGTCTGGATCAGGTAAATCTACTTTATTAAATATTCTATCTATGATTGATAAACCTTCATCTGGCATTTTGTCTATTGATAATAAAATAATAGATTTTTCTCAAAATATTATTAATGATAAAATTAGATCCAAAAAAATTGGTATAATATATCAACAAAGTAATTTACTTCCTGATTTTACAGCTTTAGAAAATGTCTATTTTGCAAACTTAGCTTTAAATAATCATAAAAAAAGTGCAATTGAAAAATCTAAAAATTTGATTAAAAAAATGGGACTTTCGTCAAGGCAACATCATTATCCATCAGAACTTTCAGGAGGTGAAGCACAAAGAATTTCAATAGCTAGAGCTTTGATTAACGAGCCTTCAATTATACTAGCAGACGAATTGACAGGTAGTTTAGATCAATCCACAGCTAAAGAAGTTTTTAAAGTTTTGTATAATTTAAAAAATAAAAATAGATTAATAATTTATGCAACTCATAATAGAGTTTTTGCCAATATGGCTGATTGCAAATTAGAAATAATTGATGGTAATATAAAAGCTATCAATGCCAGAATTAAATAATCAAAAATTTAATCATTTAAAGATTCACACTCAATATTCAATTTGTGAAGGTGCAATTAAAATTGAAGATTTAAAAGATTACTGTAAAAAAAATAAGATACCTTGTTTAGGACTTTCTGATACATCTAATTTGTGTGGTGCTTTAGAATTCGCAGAAAATATATCTAAAATTGGTACTCAGCCAATTATTGGAACTCAAATTAATTTTAAATTTGAGGATACAATTGGCCTTCTTCCACTAATAGCACTTAATGAAACAGGGTATAAAAAAATTATTGAGTTATCTTCAAGATCATATTTAGAAAACGATACACTTTCAGCTCCACACGTAAATATTAAAGAGTTATTCAGTGATAATGATGGTGTTATAGTTTTATCGGGAACTATTCATGGATTATTTGGAAAATTATTTGAAAAAGGAAGGTTTGATGAAATTTCACAATTGTATAAAAAATTATCGAACAACTTCAATGATAGATTTTACTTAGAGATTCAACGACATGGTGACCAAAATGAAATTTCCTTTGAAAAATTCAATCTTGATAAGTCGTCAGAATTTAAAATACCAATTATAGCTACTAATGAAGTTTATTATTTAAATCCTGATATGTATGAAGCTCATGATGCTTTGACCTGTATTGGTTCAAAAACATATGTTAATGAAAAAAATAGAGTTAAATACAGCGACCAACATTATTTAAAATCAAATGATGAAATGTCGAATTTATTTTCTGATCTACCTGAAGCTTTAGAGAATAACTTTAATCTGCCTTTTAGATGTAGTTTTAGACCACAGTTTTCAAAACCTGTTTTACCCAATATTAGTTCTGAAAAAGATGGTAAGGCTGATGAAATATTAAAAAAAAACTCTTTAGAGGGTTTAAAAGATAAGTTTTTAAAAGTCTTTGAAATTCAAGATAAGAACCTTGATAAAAATATCAACTATCTCAAATATAAGGACAGATTAAATCATGAGTTAAATATTATCATTGAAATGAAATATCCAAGTTATTTTCTTATTGTATCTGATTATATTAAGTGGGCAAAAAAAAATGATATTCCAGTTGGCCCTGGAAGAGGCTCTGGGGCAGGTTCTCTTGTTGCGTGGTGTTTATCAATTACAGATGTGGATCCTATTAAATTTAATTTAATTTTTGAGAGATTTTTAAATCCTGATAGAATATCCATGCCTGACTTTGATATCGATTTTTGTGAAGAAAAAAGAGATTTAGTTTTTAAGTATTTAACAACAAGATACAAGGATAGTGTTGCTCATATAATTACTTTTGGAAAACTTAAAGCAAGAATGGTTATAAGAGATGTTGGAAGAGTTTTAGGTCTGCCGTATGGATTCGTTGATAGTATTTCAAAGATGATACCTTTTGATCCTTCTAGACCTCAAAGCTTAACAGAATGTGTCAATAATGAACCAAGATTACAAAAACTAATCAATCAAGATCCTCGAGTAAAAAAATTATTCGATCTCTCACTGAAACTTGAAGGTTTAAACAGAAATGTGGCAACACATGCGGCTGGAGTTGTTATTGCAGATAAAAAATTAACTGAAACTGTTCCATTGTACAAAGATAGTTCAACTGATTTATTATTACCCTCAACTCAATTTGATATGTATTCAGCAGAAAATGCAGGATTAATTAAGTTTGATTTCTTGGGTTTAAAAACATTAACTGTAATTAATAGAACTCAAAAATTGATTAATAAAAAAATTAAAAACTTTAAAATTGAAAATATTGATTTTGAGGATCAAGATGTTTTTAAACTTTTATCAAGTGGCAACACTGTTGGTCTTTTTCAAATTGAAAGTGCTGGAATGCGTGAGGCTTTAATGCAAATGAAACCTAATCACATTGAAGATATTATTGCATTGGTAGCACTTTATAGACCAGGACCTATGAGTAATATAAAAGTTTACAATGATTGTAAGCATGGACGACAAACACCAGATTATTTACATCCATTATTAGAAGAAATTCTTAAACCCACTTATGGTGTGATAATTTATCAAGAACAAGTAATGCAAATTGCACAAAATTTATCAGGATATACAGCTGGTGAAGCTGATATTTTAAGAAGAGCAATGGGTAAAAAAAAGAGAGCTGAACTAGAAAAACAAAAACAAGGATTTATTAATGGAGCGGTTAAAAAAGGAATTAGCAAAGAAGTAGCAGCAAGCATTTTTTTGAAAATTGAACCTTTTGCTGAGTATGGCTTTAATAAAAGCCATGCTGCTGCATACGCTATCATATCTTATCAAACAGCTTTTTTAAAGACTTATTATCCCAAAGAATTTTTTGCTGCATCGATGACAATGGATTTATCTAATCAAAATAAATTAAGTGAATTTCATGAGGAACTCAAAAGAATGAATATCAATATTATACGACCAGACATAAATAGATGTTTTGCTGATTTTCAATTTGATGAAAGTAATTTTTATTATGCTTTAGGAGGTATTAAAAGTGTTGGATATGAAGCTATATCAAATATTGTGAAAGAAAGAACTAAAAATGGAAATTTTAAATCAATAATTGATTTTTTAAACAGAATAAACCCAAAAGATATTAATAAACTTCAATTAGAAGGTTTAGTTAAAGCAGGAGCTTTTGACTCAATAAATAATAATCGACAGTCATTATTTAATTCTATTCCAAATTTTATTTTAAAAACTAAACAAATTCATGATAATAAAACAGCAAATCAATCTGATCTATTTGCAGAAGATGAAGCAAGTCAAAATAATATTA
>MDSV01092991.1_pt1 | contig 10892 bp, 6 predicted proteins | sample 810851 | NCBI WGS metagenome assembly MDSV01 (sample SAMN05326640, study PRJNA326480) | marine metagenome | isolation source: seawater | place: Atlantic Ocean: North East | collected 2012 | reverse complement strand
TTTAAATCCATTCCATTAATTAACACATCTATACCTGGGTATTGATTCTTATTAACTTTTATTTGGTTTTCAATTTCAGAGGTCTTTTCAGTTACAAAAATACTAATTTCAGATTTTGTAGGGAGATAGCTACATAGTTTTTCTAGAATTATAGAAGTTTTTGTTGTCCAATTTAAAATAGCAATACGTTGGGTACGAGGATTAATAGTAACCTCGGGTATATCTTCAACTTTTGGCTCAAAGATAGGATTGTTGTGATAATGTATAGTCGAATCATCTTCCGCAAAAACAATCAATTCATCATCATCAGTAATTGGTGTATCTTTAGGTGGATTTAATATTATTCTACCCTCTTTATTATGAATACCCATAGGCATACTACTATTAAATCTATTTATACTATCACTAAATATAAGTGGACCACCCCATCCATTTTTAGGTTTATAGAAATAAAATTCATTACCATCAAATCCAACCATGTCACTGTAAACAATCGATAATCCATTACGACTTAAGGCTAGTTGTGCTATCATTCTTGATAAAACACTTACCTCATTCAAAGCTTTTACTGTTCCTTTAGTGATGTTCTCAGCTAAATCTCTATCTCTGTCAGAATGAATTTCACAAACAATAGGAGGGTGTTCCATTCCATCGCATACGGCAATAATCGACATAATTGATTTTAGTACTAGTGCGTCCGCTAGATTCTTTTCTGCTTCCGGTCTCCAATTAGCTGCACCATTCATTATAATAATAGATTTGGCATTTGCAGCCATTACTTTTTTTAAATTATTGATACTTGTTACGACACCCGAACGAGTAATAATTCTTGTTGTTGACAAATCATGGATATTATCTCTTATGATATCATCCATTTCTTCTTTATCATTTTCTGCGAGAATAACAATCGATGCATCTGATTCAGATTCATTAGCTTCAATTAACTCTCTAATAACTTCAAGGATTCTATCTCCAAAACCTAAAATTAGTGTATGGTCTTTTTCTAAAACAAGACTTCGCCCACGTTTTAATTCATCAAGCTTAGCTTCAAAAACACTTGTAATAAATGCAACCATACTTGAGAAAAGTATTAAGCCAACTAAAACACCTGCAATTGAAGTTAATTTTGCTAACCAATTGCTATCACCATCAGTCTCAGCCGCAGAACCCTCTAATACTGCGACATAAACACGCCAAGGAATATCTGCCCAACCACCAAGAGTCTCATCCGGGAAAATGGCATTCGCAATGAGTCGTATAAAAACCATTATCATAAAGCCAAATAAAAATAATGACAAAAGGGCTAGAAAGATTGAGGAACTTCCTTTAGACATAAAATTGTCAATTGCATACCGGAGTCGGATAGTAAATGAATAATTTTTGTTTAAATTCATGTTAAATATTGTGTATTTCACGTTTATTTATTCAGGAATGTTAAAAAAAAAGAACAATAAATGGAAAATTAATTTGTTTTTTGAATACATACTACCTCCCTAAATTGGATAATAGGATTTTCGGATTAAAATAGCTAAAACTCAAATATCGAGTAATATCATTTTTTGATCTATCTCTTTTATTTTACTTAACAATTACTAGTAGGTTATATGGGAACAACTTTTAAGACAATTGACGAAGCAGTCATACGGTTTGCCGGTGATTCAGGAGATGGTATGCAGTTAACAGGTGGAAGGTTTACAGAGACCACTGCAATAGTAGGAAACGATTTAAGTACTCTGCCAGATTTTCCTGCTGAAATTAGAGCTCCTGCAGGCTCTCTTGCTGGTGTGAGTGCTTTCCAACTAAAATTTTCATCAAAAGATATTCACACCCCAGGCGATAAACCCGATGTGTTGGTTGCTATGAACCCTGCTGCTCTAAAGGTGCACCAAAAAGATTTAATTCCTGGAGGCACCATTATTATGAATACGGATGCATTTGTAAAAAAGAACCTTAATTTTGCGGGATATGATTCAAACCCGGTCGAAGATGGCTCTTTAGATGATTATTTTACGGTCATCCCTATTGAAATGAATAAAATGGTTAAAGCTGCTTGTGAAGATTTAGATTTAAATGGAAAATTAGTTCTTCGTACTAAGAATTTCTTTGCGCTGGGTGTGCTTTTCTACATGTATGATCGTCCTCTTGATGCAACAGAAGCATGGCTAAAAAAGAAGTTTGCTGGTAAAGACGCAATAATCGAGGCGAATACTCGATCAATGAATGCTGGATATAACTATGCTGATACTACTGAATTATTTACCACCAGATTTAAAGTTGAAAAAGCATCTTTACCTCCAGGTACATATCGAAATATAAATGGTAATTATGCAACTTCTCTTGGTCTTTTAGCCGCATCAGAGAAATCAGGTTTAGAATTGTTTTTAGGTAGTTATCCAATTACGCCTGCTAGCGATATACTGCATACTTTATCTACATGGAAGCATTTTGGAGTCAAAACTTTTCAGGCTGAGGATGAAATTGCTGGCGTAACTGCAGCAATAGGAGCAGCGTATTCTGGAAGTATAGCAGTTACAACTACCTCAGGTCCTGGAATTGCTCTTAAAGGAGAAGCGCTTGGCTTAGCTATAATGACTGAACTACCATTGGTTGTTATAAACGTACAAAGAGGAGGACCAAGTACTGGACTACCTACGAAAACTGAGCAATCCGATCTTAACCAGGCTCTTTACGGCAGAAATGGTGAAGCTCCGATGCCGGTAATTGCTGCTGCAACACCTGGAGATTGTTTTTATGCTGCTTATGAAGCTTGTCAAATTGCACTTAAGTATATGACCCCAGTTATGTTACTGACTGATGGATATTTAGCAAACGGTTCAGAACCTTGGATGATACCTGATGTAAATGACCTTAAACCAATTAACGTAAAATTTGCTGATGAGCCTAATGCAGATGGGGATTTTTTACCCTATATGAGAGATGCAAAAACCTTTGCTCGTCCATGGGCTATACCTGGTACACCTGGATTAGAACATAGGGTAGGTGGGATTGAAACTGCTGAAAATACAGGGCACGTTAGTTATGACCCAGAAAATCACCATAACATGTGTGTAGCAAGGCAAGAGAAGGTTAACAAAGTTCAAAACGATATTTCTAAAACAAAAGTTTTTGGGGATAATAAAGGAGACCTCCTTTTACTTAGCTGGGGTGGTACTTATGGAGCTTGTAGATCTGCTTCTGAAACTCTGCAGGAAGAGGGCAAAAAAGTTTCTCATGTGCACTTGCGCTGGATTTCTCCACTACCCAAAGATCTTGGTGAAATTTTAATTCATTTTAAGCATATATTAGTTCCTGAAATCAATCTTGGTCAATTAATTAGACTAATTAGATCTGAATATCTGGTTGATGCAAAAGGATTAAACCTTGTCAGAGGTAGGCCGATTGGTGCAGCAACTATAGTTGAAACAGTAAATAAAACATTAGGATAAATTATGAGTGAAACTCAAGTGACGCAGTTAACAAAAAAAGATTTTGTATCAGATCAATCAGTTCGGTGGTGCCCTGGATGCGGAGATTATGCAATACTAGCTCAAGCTCAAAAACAGATGCCTACTTTTGGGCGTAAGCGCGAAGATATTGTTTTTGTTTCTGGAATCGGCTGTTCGAGTAGATTCCCCTATTACATGAATACTTATGGTTTTCATTCCATTCATGGAAGAGCACCAGCAATTGCATCAGGTGTAAAAATGGCTAACCCCGATTTATCTGTTTGGATTGTTACTGGAGATGGCGATGGGTTATCTATTGGAGGTAATCATTTTATGCATGCTTTGAGAAGAAATATGGATTTTAACATATTGATGTTTAATAATAGGATATATGGACTAACGAAAGGTCAATATTCTCCAACTTCAGAAGTTGGAAAAGTAACAAAAGCAACGCCTTATGGATCGATTGATATCCCTTTAAATCCTCCTTCTCTTGCTCTAGGCGCTCAAGCTACTTTTGTTGCACGCACTATTGATCGTTGGCAGAAACATTTAGCTGAGATGATGACTAGAGCATATGACCATGATGGAGGTACTTTCATTGAAATTTATCAAAATTGTAATATTTTCAATGATGGTGCGTTTGAACCATATACAAATTCAGAAAAATTAGAAAATGTAATTGAATTAAAAAATGGTGAACCTATGTTATTCTCAAGAGGGAAAAAAGGAATAAAGCTTGATGGCTCGAAGGCTGTGGTTGTAGATATGGAAAAAAGTAGTATAGATGATATTTTGGTACATGATGAGACAGACCTTGACCTTTCTCATATTATTTCAAATTGGACATCTAATCCCAATCTTCCTGAACCAATAGGTGTAATTTACTCAATTGATAAGCCAACTTATAACCAGGATATGCTTGATCAAATTGAAAAGGCTAAGGAGAAAAAAGGCATTGGTAAGGTTCAAGATTTGTTGAATGCTGGAGATACTTGGCAAGTAGGGTAGGTATGAATATCAGAATCGAACGGGACAGTTTAGGAGAAGTTGAAGTCCCTTCTGATAAATATTATGGTGCTCAAACACAGAGGTCTTTTAATAATTTTAGAATAGGTAATGAACATTTCCCTAGAGAATTCATACGAGCATATGGGATTATTAAAAAAGCAGCCGCAACTGTCAATTATAAATTTGGTGATATTGAAAAACCTATTCTAGAAGCAATTCATAATGCCTCTGATGAGGTTATTAAAGGAAAACTAGACCAACATTTTCCACTTGTTGTATGGCAGACTGGTAGTGGAACTCAGACAAATATGAATTTCAATGAAGTCATTTCGAATAGAGCAATTGAAATAATGGGTGGTGAAATAGGAAGTAAAGACCCTGTCCATCCCAATGACCACGTTAATATGAGTCAGTCAACGAATGACACTTTTCCAACAGCGATTAATATATCGGCTGTAGAGAGCGTGATAAATGGTTTGATTCCTTCTATTGAAAAATTAAAAGAATCACTAAATAGAAAAGCTACTGAATTTGAATCAATTATAAAGCTTGGTAGGACGCATTTACAAGATGCAACTCCATTAAGTTTAGGGCAGGAATTTTCTGGATATGTTTCTGCATTAGATCACGGTATTAAGCGATTGGAAAATTCGCTTGGTCATTGTAAAGAATTGGCAATGGGAGGTACTGCGGTTGGGACGGGAATTAATAGTAGACTTGGGTTTGCTGAAAATGTCGCAACAGAAATTTCTCAACTCACAGGAATTTCATTCAAAACAGCTGAGAATAAGTTTGAAAGTTTAGGTGCGCAAGATGGTATAGTTGAGCTATCAGGTGCGCTTAAGGTTGTTGCTGCCTCATTATTTAAAATAGCGAATGATTTAAGATGGCTTGCTAGCGGACCTAGAAGCGGTATCGGTGAAATTACTTTGCCAGCTAATGAGCCAGGTTCTTCAATTATGCCAGGAAAAGTGAACCCAACCCAATGTGAGGCAATTACAATGTTGTGTACTCAAGTTATGGGTAATGATACTACTATTACATTTGCAGGATCGTCAGGGAATTTTGAACTAAATGTATTTAGACCGGTAATCGCATATAATATTTTACAATCTATTCGTCTGTTAACAGATGGTTGTCGTTCATTTGCAAAACATGCTATAGAGGGAGTAGAACCAAATCTTGAAAGAATTAATCATAATTTGTATAATTCTTTAATGTTAGTTACAGCTCTAAATCCTCATATAGGATATGATAAATCATCTGAAGTAGCAAAAAAAGCATATAAAGAGAATATCTCTCTTAGAGAAGCAATAATAGAATTAGGATATATGTCTGGCGATGATTTTGATTGTTTAGTACAACCAGAAGATATGATTAATCCAAAGTAAGCAGGTTAAATCGTAGAAAGATTTTATTTTAGAATTTTCCCTATTTATATATTAATTGAATTTCAAAAACAGTGTCACATAAAGCTTGATGGACATAATTAAAATACTATATCGCTGTATATTGGTAATACTGGCAGGAATGTTGGGGATATTGATATTAGTTTTGGCTTTATCAAGAAATCTTCCTTCAATAGAACAGTTAGAAAACTATGACCCTGATTTAGTAACTCGTATTTATAGCGCTGATGGGATAGTGTTGAATGAACTTTTTGTACAGAAAAGGGTTTTTATTGAGCTTGATAGGATACCAGATTTTATGCAATATGCCATAGTGTCATCTGAAGACCAAAGGTTCTTTAAACATTGGGGATTATCTATGAGAAGTATTGCTAGAGCAGTAATGGTTAATACATTATCTTTAAGTTATCGTCAAGGATTCTCTACACTGACACAGCAATTAGCAAGAAACCTTTATAAATCTGTTGGTTTTGAAGATAGTATTCTTAGAAAAGTTAAAGAAATGATTACTGCGATCCAAATTGAAAGAACCTATACAAAAGAAGAGATTCTTGAAATGTATTTAAATACAGTCCATTTTGGTCACGGTACTTACGGCGTCGAAGCAGCGACAAAACGATTTTTTGGTAAAGAATCGAGATTCCTTACTGTTGATGAATCTGCGCTATTAGCAGGTTTATTGCCAGCTCCAGCTAGTTATTCTCCAATACATCACCCCGAGAGAGCTATTAGAAGAAGAAATACAGTTTTACGCTTAATGCGTGATCAAGGCTATCTGAATAAAGTAGAATATCAAGAAAGTAGAGCTAAATCATTAGAAACTGTTTTAGAGGTTCCTAAAAGAGGAAGTGCACCTTATTTTACTGAATACGTAAGGAGGATACTTGAAAAAGAAGATACTGCTCTTGGGATAAATATTTATAGAGATGGTCTGAAAATTTATACTACGCTTGACTCTAGATTGCAATCTATTGCAGAAGATGCTGTAATGAAAACTATTATAGATGATCAAAATCGCTTAAATAAAAGACTTTATAAAAATCGTGAAGAATTTGAAAATTTAGCATATCTCACTATTTATTCTGAGGATAGTCTAAAAATGATGTTAGAAGGAAAAGGTAAATTATATAAAGATTTAAGAGATAAGTTACTAGTACAGTGTGCCTTTGTAGCTATAGATCCAACTACTGGTGGTATACTGGCTTTAGTTGGAGGTAGGCCAGATTATCATGATCAATACAACCGTGCTGTCCAGGCGCGAAGGCAACCAGGGTCTGTTTTTAAACCTTTTGTATATACTACAGCGTTAGAAAATGGATATCCTATTACTGAGCAGTTATTAAATCAGCCAGTAGTTTTGAATATTCAAAACATGGATGGTTCATGGGTGAAATGGAAACCGCAGAATTATGATGGTAGCACCGGAGGTCTAACAACGTTTAGGGAAGGATTAAGGAAATCTATGAATTTAATTTCTGTTAGAATGGTCCAGCAAGATATTGCTCCAGCAGAACAAGTAAAGCAAACTGCTAAACGGATGGGTATTAATACGGATATTAGAGCAGTTGACGCTATAGCTCTAGGTACATCTGAAGTATATCCTATAGAGATGGTAAGTGCATATTCAGCTTTGGCAAATGGAGGAGTTTACTCAAAGCCTTTTGCTATAACAAAAATTGAAGATAGATATGGAAATATTGTTAAAGAATATTATCCTGATCGTAAAGAGGTACTAAGTGAAGAGACTGCTTATTTAATGACAAGTCTTATGCAGACGGTTATGGATCGTGGTACTGGTGGGAGTGCAAGATGGAAATATAAATTTAACCGTCCTGCGGCTGGTAAAACTGGAACAACACAAGCTTGGAGTGATGCCTGGTTTGTTGGATACACTCCACAAATATCGGCTGGTTGTTGGTTCGGAGTGGATGATTTTAAAGTTCCACTTGGTCCGGGACAAGATGGTAGTAAGGCAGCTTTACCAGCATGGGCCATGTTTATGAAAGCAGCTCATGATACTTTAGAATTAACAATTGAGAATTTTAAAAAACCAAGCGGAATTGAGGATAAAAAAATATGTACTGTGACAAAGAAGGTTCCACTACCAGCTTGCCCATTAGAGCAGGAAATATTTAAAGTAGGAACTGAACCAACACAGAAGTGTAATGTTCATAGAACAAATTAATTAAAACTATAATATCAAAAGTTCTTTGTTGTAATCTTCACTAACAAATATAGTTGATTCTAAGTATCTTATAACTTGATTCAATCTTTTTTTATTTGAATTAAATACACGAAAAACTGGGTTTGCTCTACTAACTTTTTCTCCACCTTTTTTAAAAAACTCAATTCCTGCAGAATAATCTAAATTATTAACATCATTATGTAAAACACATCCAAGCTTTACAAGAGCCCAACCAATTGATTCTGTATTCATTTTGCTTATAATACCTTCTTTATTTAGATACAGTAATTTTTCATATTTTGGTTGATTATCTCTTTGAAACTTTTCGAGGTCTCCTCCTTGTATTTTCACTGATGATTCAAATATATTTAGTGCGGCACCAGATTTTATTACTGTTTTTTGTATATTATGTGCTTCTGATTCATTTTTTGCTATACCTGCTTGAATCAACAACTTAGATCCGAGACACATCGTAACTTCCATTATATCCTGTGGTCCTTTCCCTCTTAAGCAGTCTATAGATTCTTTAATTTCACATGCAAGGCCAGCAAATCTTCCAAGTGGTTGATTCATATTTGAATATACTATATCAGTTTTAATATTGAATGTACCTCCAATCTTTTTCATCCAATTTCCTAATTCTCTTGCTTGAGATTTTGTTTTCATAAAGGTTCCATTCCCCACTTTGATATCTAAAACTAAACCAGAGATTCCTTCAGCAATTTTTTTGCTCATAATTGAACCACATATCAACGGTACTGATGGTACAGTTCCTGTTTTATTCCTTAAATCGTATAGTTTTTTATCTGCTGGGCAAATCGTATTAGATTGTACCATAATAGCATAGCCAGTCTCATCCACCCAGTTCATAAAGGTATTAAGGTTGGGAGATGTATTTATTCCTCTAATTGATTCTAATTTGTCAATTGTTCCTCCAGTAAAGCCTAGTCCTCTTCCTGCAATCATGGGTATTTTTATACCAGCAGCTGCCATTATTGGAGCTAATATAAAAGAGACTTTATCACCAATTCCACCTGTTGAATGTTTATCTGCTATAAATTGTTTTGAATGCGAGAAATTTAATGATTTCCCTGAATATAGCATTACTTCAACTAGAGTGAACAATTCAATCTCATCCATTCCGTTAAAATATATTGCCATAAGCATTGCTGTCATTTGTGAATCACTTACATTATCTGAAAGGTATTCTTTAAAAAATAAAGAAATTTCATCCTTAGTTAGAGACTCTCCATCTCTTTTTTTTGAAATAAGATTAGATGGTATCATTATTTATTTTTTTTAAATATTAAAAATATAGAAATAGGTGCACGTTCACGAATAGTGTATATTATTAAATAAAGCGCAAGTATAATAAAAACCATATTTGGAGCCCACATTCCAATTTCAGGACTAACTTGATTACGATCAGCTAATTCTTCACCACCAATCAAAAGAATATAATATAACAAAAAGAAACCGAGACTTAGGGATGTGCTGACAGCAAATCCTCCCTTTTTTGCCATCACCCCTAGTGGCGCACCTATAAGGACAAATAAAATACATGCGAATGGTATTGAGAATTTTTTATGTGCTTCGACTTTATATTTATTTTTACCATTCATATAGCTAGTCATTAAGCTAAATTCATTTTTTATCTGTTTTTTTAAATTTCTTAATTGACGTTCTTTTTTTAATAATGATTTTTTATTTAAACTACTATCAGACCTAATAGAATCCTTTGCTAACGAGATAATTTTTATTCCCTCTTCAATTGAACTTGGTAAGATGCTATCGCCAAGCGTACGGTAAAATGCACCACGTAATCTTGTTTGGACTACACTTAGTTTTTTTTCGTAATTATTCACCTTTTGAATAATCATTGGGATTGTCATCTCTCTGTCAGTTCTATTTGACGAATCTCTTCTATTTAGCAGTAAGTCATCTGCAGGAATTATTATTTTATGAGTATCAAAAATTATTCTACGATAATTTTTATGATTTTTATTTTCTAATTCATGGATTTCACCATTAAAAAGAGTTAATAGAAAGGCATCTGACAGTGTAGTAATTGTTCCAGTTTTTGAATGAATACTAGTTTGAATTTTATGTTTACCTTTTGAAAAAATTCTAACATCAGACATTAACTCTCCTTCTTTACCTCCTATTATCATGCTATAATTTGGTAAATCATCTAAAAAAAAACCGGGCTCAATATTCATACTTGGTCTTTTCCTGTAAATATCTCCAGCAAGCAATCGAGCATGGAAATTCATATCAGGGAGAATAAAATTATTAAATATTATTAGCAAAATTGAGATAGTGATTCCAAAACATATTGGAGCTCTGATAATTGAAAGGAAGCTTATACCTGAAGATCGCATTGCATTTATTTCATTATCTTCGGATAGGCGACCAAATGTCATAAGAGCAGATAATAAAACTGCCATTGGCACCGATAGAGCCATTATCCAAGCAAGATTTAAGAATAAATATTCTAAAATTGTTAAAATCTCTAGCCCCTTGCCTAAAAATCTATCGATTGCACGAATTAGGAAATTAATGAAAAGGAGAAAAGTAATTATCAAAAGAGAATAGAAAAATGGTAAAATCATTTCTCGAATAAAATATCTTGAAAGAAGTTTCATAGCGAAAATTACGATTATATTCGAATTTTTAATTAATCAATTAGAAAATTGTTTTATGTTAAATCTCTTCAAAACAACAATGAATTCTTTTAAGTTCCTCAGCTTTATATCAACATATGTTGAGCTAAAGTTGTATGGTGGGTGTAGCTCAGCTGGTTAGAGCACCTGGTTGTGGCCCAGGAGGCCGTGGGTTCAA
>MDSV01148609.1_pt1 | contig 10893 bp, 12 predicted proteins | sample 810851 | NCBI WGS metagenome assembly MDSV01 (sample SAMN05326640, study PRJNA326480) | marine metagenome | isolation source: seawater | place: Atlantic Ocean: North East | collected 2012 | reverse complement strand
GCTCCAAAGATCAGTATTTTTTTAGTTATCATAATCAAAAAATAGACAATATTGTTATGTCTTTATATATATAAATTAAAAATGAATAATATCAAAATTTTTGAAAATGATCTGCCTGATGATATTGATTTATCTAAAGAAAAAATCATTGGATTAGACTGTGAGGCACTTGGCCTAGTTTTGGGAAGAGACCCACTTACTCTTATTCAGCTTGGTCTTGAGTCTAAAAAATATTACTTAATAAAACTCAATCGAGAAACTTACGAAGCACCGAACTTGAAAAAAATTCTATCTAATCCTAATATTGAGTTTATAATGCATTATGCAAGGCAAGATTTACTTTGGCTAAAATATCATCTTAAAGTTGAACCAAAAAAAATATTTTGTACGAAACTTTGTTCAAAAATTGCTAGAACTGCATCTACATATCATGGTTATAAAGATTTAGTTAAAGAGATGTGTGGAAAAGATATATCAAAAAAAGAACAGCAAAGTGATTGGGGTAATCCAAATCTTTCTGAAAAACAAATAATTTATGCTAAACAAGATACTGAATATTTATTTGAAATAAAAAATAAACTTGTGAAAATGCTTATAAGGGAAAAAAGGATCCAACTTTTTGAAAAATGTATGGAAGTTTTGCCTACATTGGTGGATATGGAAATATCAGGTTATAAACTTTCAACTTTTGAACATTAAAAAAATGAAAAAACATAACTATATAAAAATATCAAAAAATGTTATTGATCTTGAAATACAAGGTTTAAGAAAATTAAAAAATTCCATAAACGATTCTTTTAATAAAGCTGTTATTGCAATCGTAAAATGTCAATCAAAAATTATTCTTTGTGGTGTTGGAAAAAGTTTTTTAATTGGGGCTAAAATTTCTGCAACATTATCATCTATTGGATGTCCGTCTTTTACACTTTCAGCTAATGAGTGTTCACATGGAGATTTGGGAAGTATATCAAAAAAAGACGTTTTAATTTTAATTAGTAATTCTGGAGAAACACAAGAACTTAAACCAGTTATTCAGTATGCAAATAGAAATAAAATTACTTTGATTGGAATAGTTTCAAAAAAAAATTCTACACTTTATAAGGCGTCTAATATAAAAATATTTATTCCAGAAGTTAAAGAGTCAGGATATGGAATTGTACCAACTTCCTCTACAACTGCACAACTCGCTTTGGGAGATGCTTTGGCAATTGCATCAATGAAATACAAAAATTATGGAAGATTGGATTTTAAAAAAGTACATCCTGGGGGAATTTTAAGTAATAAATTAAAAACAGTAGAAGATTTAATGTTAAAAGGCAATCAAATCCCATTTATTAATTATAATATTAGAATGGAAGATGCATTAAAAATTATGTCAAATAAAAAACTAGGAGTTTTGATAGTTAGAGATAAAAATAAAAATACAATTGGAGTTGTAACAGATGGAGATTTGAAAAGAGCAATCCAAAAAAATAAAGATATAAAAAATATGAATGTTAAAAATATTATGACAACTGATCCTATAAGTATTGATAGAAACGAATTAGCAGCTAAGGCTCTAAACTTAATGACTTCAAAAAAGAAAATTACAAGTCTTTGTGTTCATAAAAATAATAAAAGAAAAACTATAGGAATATTGCATATTCATCATATTCTAAATTCAAATATCCAATAATATGAGTATAAAAACCCTAGTTCAACTCATACTATCTATACTAATAGTTATTATTTTTTATGTCTTTTACTTCGTATATTTTAAACAGAACTCCTCAGAAATAAATACGACAAATAGTGAAGAAAAAGTAAAAAATGAAATAATCCTAACTAAGAAAGATGCCCAAAAAGATTTAGATAATAAAAATGAGTCAAATATAATTAAAAATATTGAATACAAATCCACAGACAGAAGTGGAAACGACTATATTCTTAAAGCTAAAATTGGAGAGATTGATATTGAAAATAAAAATATTATTAAACTAAATGGGGTATCTGGGAAGATAATGCTTGTAGAAGAAGATCCAATAAATATTTATTCTAAATTTGCTATATATAACACTGAAAACTCAGATACCAAATTCTTTGGTGAGGTAAAAATACAATTTGAGAATAATCAAATAAATTCTGGTCATTTTGATTTATTTATGGATAAAAATATTGCTAAGATTTACGATAATGTAAGTTTCAACAATAATTTTTCTAAAATGAATGCTGATATTATAAATATTGATTTAGTGACAGGAAATATAAATGTAGATATGTATAATAAATCTAATAAAATAAGGTTTTTAAAAAAATAGAATGGCTATTATAAAAAAGTTTAGAATAACTACCTTTAAAAAAGAAATTCATAAAATTTCGTTAAAAAAAATATCTCTATCATTTAATAAAAGACAAATCTTGGAAGATATAAATTTTAATATAAGAGAAGGTGAAATATGTGGATTGCTAGGACCTAATGGAGTTGGTAAATCTACTCTTTTTAATATTATTGTTGGTTTGCTTAACCCAGATTATGGCAAAGTTTTTATAAATCAATACGATGTAACAAAAATACCAATTTATAAACGTGCTGTAGATTATGGCATAAGTATAGTCCCCCAAACAGGAGGGGTATTTTCTGAGCTTACATGTCTTCAAAATTTAAAAGCTATAAGTGAAATTGTGATAAAAAAAAAAAAATGATAGAGAGTTTAAAATTGAAAAAATGATATCAAAATTTGAATTAGATTCTGTAAAAAATATTAAATCTAAACATTTGTCTGGTGGTCAAAGAAAAAGATTGTGTATAGCAATGTCCTTACTTTCAGACCCTAAAATAATTTTAATGGATGAACCTTTTCAAGGATTGGATATTTTATCCACAAGAGAACTTCAAGAAACTATAGTTAATTTACAAACAGAAGACCCCACTAGATCGTGCGTTATATCTGATCACGCTGCGAGAGATCTTTTAGCAATAAGTGATCGAGCTATAATTTTAGCAAATAAAAAAATCATAGCTGAAGGAAAACCCTCCGATATCCTAAATGACGAAAAAGCAAGATCATTTTATTTTGGTGATAGTTTCAATATAAATTAATAATAAAAATGAAAAATTATGTACAGATTTCAAACATAATAAAAAAATTTAGTAAAGTAATTACTGTTCAAGGAGACAAAAGTATCTCGATTAGATGGGCATTAATGGCATCTCAAGCAGTAGGTAAATCGAAGGCATATAATCTCTTAAAATCGGAAGATGTTGATAGTACTTTAGAAGCGCTAAAAAAGCTTGGTATAAAAGTATTAAAAAATAAAAAATATTGTGAAATAGTTGGTAAAGGCTTGAATGGTTTTGACTTTAAAAATAATACAATTATTAACGCTGGCAATTCAGGAACTTTGGCTAGGTTGGTTTTAGGGTTATTGTCCAGCTCAAATAAATCAATAATAATAAAAGGTGATAAAAGTCTTTCAAAAAGAGATTTTTCTAGAATTATAAAACCTCTAAATATGTTTGGCGTAAAAATTAAATCAAACAAAAATAAACTGCCTGTAATCTTAAAAGGAACAAACTATTTAAGACCTATATATTTTGAAGAGCAAAAAGGAAGTGCCCAAGTGAAAAGTTGTATTATGCTAGCTTCACTTAATACACCTGGTAAAACAATAATTAAATGTGTAAATTCTAGAGATCATACCGAAAGACTTTTCAAGTATTTAAAAATCCCAATAGTAATAAAGAAATTATCTGAAACACATAAGTTAATAAAAATTCAAGGAAAAAAACAATATAATTCATTTAATTATAATATTCCTGGAGATATTAGCTCTGCTGCCTTTTTTATAGTTTTAACTGCTTTATCAGCAAATTCTAAAATAATTATAAAAAATGTAAATGTTAATAAAACAAGAACAGGTATTATTGATATTTTAAAAAAAATGAATGTAAAAATTCAAGTAAAAAATAATAAATTAATAAATAATGAACTAGTTGGAGACATATATGTTAAAAGCACAAACTCATTAAAAGCTATTAATTGTAATTCAGAAATTAATAGTAGAGCTATTGATGAATTCCCATTAATTTTTCTTTTATGTGCAAAAGCAAAAGGAATATCTTTTTTTAAAAAAATTGGAGAACTCAGACATAAAGAAAGTGATAGGTTAAAAGTTTGTTCAAATTTTTTAAAAAATTTAGGAGTAAAAACTATTGAAAATAAAGAAAGTCTTAAAATCTATGGAAATCCAAATCTTAAAATTAAAAAAAAATTTAATATTAAAAATTTTATGCAAGATCACAGAATATTCATGATGTCTTGTATTGCGGCGCTTACTTTAGGTGGAGTATGGAAAATAAATGATAAAAACTCTATAAAAACATCATTCCCAAATTTTATTTTAACTTTGAAAAAAATGGGAGCAAAAATAAAATGATTAGTAAAAATTATTCTTTTAAAATTGCAGTTGATGGGGGTAGTGCTTCAGGAAAAACCACAGGAAGCAAAATTATTTCTAAAAAATTTAAATTAAAACTATTAACTTCAGGAAAATTATACAGATATTTAGCATTAAAAATTTTAGAAAATAAAAAAAAATATAATCCTAAATTTATAAATAAAATTTCAAAAGATATAAGTTTAAAGGATTTAAATTCTAAAAAAATATTTTCACAAAAGGTAACTGATTTTGCCTCTTCCATTGCAAAAATAAAATATATTCGAAATTCTTTAAGGCAGTTCCAATTAAATTTTATAAAGAAAAATAATAGAGTTGTTGTTGAAGGAAGAGATATAGGTTCAAAAATAATGCCTGATGCTGATTTAAAAATTTTTTTTAGATGTTCGTTAAGAGAAAAAGCAAAAAGAAGATTGAAAGAATATAAAAATAAAAATAAGAGCATTAAGCTAAAAGATGTCGAAAAAGCTCTAAAATTAAGGGATTTTAGAGATGTGAATAGAAAAGAAAGCCCTTTGCTTTTTGTGAAAGGTGCTGTAATAGTTGACACCACTAATTTAAGTAAAAAACAAATGGAGGCTAAACTTCTTAAATTAGTTAAATTAAGAATTATTAAAAAAATTAATGGAAATATATAAAGATTTATCGACACCAGGATCAAAAGAATTTGAAAGTCTACTAAACAGTCAATTATCAAAAGCAAAAATAGAAGAAGGAAAAATTATAGACGGAACAGTTACAAAAATAACTGAAAAGTATGTATTCCTTTTTATTGAGGGCCTGAAGTCAGAACCTATTATAGACATCAACGAATTAAAAAGCATCAATTTATTAGATAAAGCTAAAGAAGGCTCAAAAATTTCTGTTTTGTTGGAAAAAATAGAAGACAAAAATGGTGAAGTGATTGTATCCGCATTAAAAGCAAAAAAAATCAAAGGGTGGCGTGAACTTGAAAAAGCTTACGAAACAAATGAACCTATAATGGGAAAAATTACATCAAAATGTAAAGGTGGTGTCATTGTAGAGCACATAGATACTGGCTCATTAATGTTTTGCCCCGGATCTCAAATTTCTGATAAACCACTAAAAGATATATCTCATTTAATAAATGAACCACAAAAGTTTGCGCTAATAAAGTTAGATAAAATAAGAGGAAATGCGTGTGTATCAAGAAGACAAATAGTTTCCTTAAATAAAAAGGAAGATAAAGCAAAAGTTATTGACAAATATAAAGTTGGTGATGTGATTAAAAATGCAGTCGTAAAAGGATATACAAATTTTGGAGTGTTTTTTGATGTAAATAATGGAGAGTTAGATTGCTTAGTTCATTTACAAGAAATATCATACTCAAGAGTAAATCATCCAGACGAAATATTTAATGTCGGTGAAAAACATGATCTATTAGTTATTACAGTTGATAAAGAAAAATTACAAGTTGGCTGTTCCATCAAACAACTTTCTCCTGACCCATTTGATCATATTTCAAATTACGATTTAAACAAACCATACAAAGTTAAAGTGGTTAAAATAACTGACTATGGATGTTTTTGTGAGTTAGAACCAGGTTTAAGTACATTATTACATTCTAGCGAACTTAGTTGGACTAAAAAAAACGTATCTGCAAAAAAATTATTTAAAGTAGGTGATGAAATAGAATGTGTAATTACAGAAATTGACAAAGAAAAAAGAAGAGTTGCTATATCTCATAGATTAACCCAAGAAAACCCATATGATAAGATTGAGAAAGAATTTCCTGTTGGTTCGATAATAGAGGGAAGTATTTCAAATATGAATGAGTATGCAATATATGTTAAATTAGATAATTTTGAGATTGATGGATTTTTACATGCAAATGATCTTTCATATACTGGCATTCCAGAAGAAGAACTTAAAAAGTTCAAAAAAGGAGAAAAGCTAAAAGTTAAAGTATTAGAAATTAAAAAAGAAGAACAAAAAATTAGAGTAGGGCTAAAACAAACACAAACCGATCCTTTTGATTGGTTTAAAAATAAGAAGGTAAATGAGACTGTGACTGTAAAAGTGATATCTTCTAATAATAAAGGACTGTTTGTTAAGCCAGAAGGATGTGATCTTGAGTTTTTAATTAAAAAATCTCAAATAGCTATAAATAGCTCAGATGCAAGACCATCTAGATTTGTTGGAGGTGAAAGAATAGATGCTGCAATTTCAGAATTAGATATTGAAAAAAGGAAAGTAAATCTTAGCATTAAATTACTTGAGGAAATACAAAACAAGGAAGCGGTTAATAAATTCTCAAGTCCTTTAAGTGGTAAAAATCTTCCATTTAGTTCACTGTCTGATAAATTAGTAGAAAAAAATAAAAAATAGGCAATTTGGCAATAGTAAAATCAAATCTAATAAAGCAACTAGCTGATAATTATCCCAATTTTTTTAGAAAAGATCTTACAAAATTAATAGATATTGTATTAAAAGAGATGGAAAAAGCTCTTTTATCAAATGAAAGAGTTGAATTAAGAGACACCTTCACTCTAGAACCAAAAGTTCAAAAAGCCCGAGTATCTAGGAACCCCAAAACTAACAAAAAAATTAATATCCCACAAAAAAAGAAAATTTATTTTAAAATGTCAAAAGAGTGGTTTAAAAAAATAAATAACTATGAATGAAAAAATATTCATTGCTTGCGATACAAGTAATTTAAAAAAGATTAGAAAAATAATAAAAGATACTCAGACAAAGAAATTAAAAATTGGATATAAGTTTGGATTAGAATTTATAAATTCTAAAAATGGAAGAGCTTTTATTTCAAAATTAAAAAATAAAATAATTTTCATAGATTTAAAACTGCATGATATACCAAATACTATGAGGTCTACAATTTTATCATTAAGAGATTTAAAATTTGATTATTTAACTGTTCACATAAGTGCTGGCCTAGAAGCTTTAAAAGAGGTAAAAAAAATATCTGGAAAAATTAAAATTGTAGGTGTTACAACTCTTACTTCATTAGATAATAATAATTTGAAGGAGATAGGCTATAATAAATCTGTTAAAAATTTAGTAACCCACCAAAGCAAGTTAGCTAGAAAAGCAAATCTAGATGCTTTGGTCTGTAGTGCACATGAAAAAAAATACGTTAGAAGAATATTTAAAAAAGAAATTATTACACCTGGTATAAGATTATACTCAAAATCAAATGACCAAAAACGAATAATGACTCCTCGTAGGGCATTATATGAAGGAAAGAATGATTGGCTTGTAATAGGAAGGTCTATTACTAAGGGAAATATTAGAAAAAATTTAAAGAATTTAATTAATCATCTTAATAAATAATGCAGAGTAAAATTTGTGGTGTAAAGGATGTCAAAACTTTAAAGTATATAGTTAATCATAAGTATCCACCTAATTTTATAGGATTTATCTGCAATTACCCTAAATCAAAAAGGTTTGTTAAATTAAAATTTTTAAAAAATCTTTTTTATATAAAAAAAAAAAATATACATTTCGTTAGTGTATTGGTTAATCCAAAAGTAAAAACTTTAGAAAAAATAAAACATCTTAATTTTAAATATTATCAATTATATGATGTAACTCCAAAAAAAACCTTAAGAATAAAAAAAAAATATAAAAAAAAAATTATAACTGCAATCACTATTCAAAAAAAAATTGACATGGAGCAATATAAAAAATATGTAAAAATTTCAGATATAATCTTATTTGATAGTAAGGGCTATGAAAAATCAGTAAGTTTTAATCATTCATATATAAAAAATATATATTGCTCAGTAAAAAAAATGCTAGCCGGTAATATAAAATTTAATAGTAAACTTGATAAATTTACTAAAATAACAGATATTATTGATTTATCAGGAAGTTTAGAAACTGCTGGTAAGAAAGATTTTAAAAAAATCAATATTTTTTTAAAAAATATAAAAAAATTAAATGATAAAAATAAAAAAAAAAATCCCATTAATAGATCAACATGACAAAAGTGGTTTTTGGGGAGGCAAATTTGGTGGTAATTTTGTTCCTGAAACCCTAAAAAAACCTATAGACGACCTTGAAATACTATTTGCTCAATTAAGAAAGAATAAAAATTTTATAAAGAAAAGAGATTATTATTTTAAACATTGGGTTGGTTCACCGACTAGATTTATAAAATTAGAGAATTTATCAAAGAAACTAGGGGGAGCTCAAATTTGGACAAAAGTTGTTTCTGATGCAAATGGAGGAGCTCATAAAATTTATAATGCTACTGTGCATTGTTTAATTGCAAAAAAAGCAGGAAAAAAATTTATAGTTGGTGATACTGGGGCTGGCTATGCTGGAAAAATGCTAAGTATGGCCGCAAAAAAATTTGGTTTAAAATGTAAAATATTTATGGGGGCAAAAGATATAAAAAGGCAAGGACCAAACGTTAGAGCAATGAAAAAAAATTCTGCAGAAATTGTTCCTGTTTACACAGGCAGTCAAACACTTGTTGATGCTGTAAGCGAATGTATGAGATACTGGGTATCAAATTGTGATACAACACATATGTGTGTAGGATCTACGGTCGGTCCTAATATCTTTGTGAAAATTTGTGGTTGGAGCACATCTCAAATTTCTAGAGAACTTTCTGCCCAAATTAAAAATGAATTTAGTAATATGCCAAAAAAAATAAAATTAATAAATTGTGTTGGGGGTGGATCTTCAAGTTTTGGTTTTTGGAATGAATTTATGGATTATGATAAGAATCAAGTCGAGTTTATTGGTGTTGAGGCTGGAGGACCAAAAAAAAGCAAAAGACACGCTGCTCCTTTAACCCATGGTTCAAAAATTGGTGTCTTACATGGTGCGATGCAATATGTAAATCAAGATAATGTGGGTCAGATAGAAGAAACAGAGTCTATAAGTGCTGGACTTGACTACCCTGGAGTTTCTCCCCTTCATTGCTTTTTAAAAGATGCAAAGAGAGCGAGATATACCTCCGCCAGTGATGAAGAGGCATTAAAAGCATATCAGCTAGTAACTAAATATGAAAATTTAAATCCTAGTTTAGAACCTAGTCATGCTTTTTCTGAAGCGATCAAAATTGCACCTAAGAATAGCAAGGATACAATTATAATTGTTAATTCTTGTGGAGATGCAAAAAAAGATAAGGATATTTTAAGAAAAAGATTAGGAATAAATATATGATGAGTAAAATAAGTCTAGCATTTAAAAAAGCGAGAGAAGAAAATAGACCAGCGCTAATAACTTATACTGTTGCTGGAGATAATACAAAAAAAAATTCATTAAAAATCTTAAATTCTATATCAAAAAAAATTGATATTTGTGAATTAGGTTTTCCACATAACACCCCCATTGGTGATGGTGGAGAAATTCAAACTAGTTCATATAGGGCAATCAAAAATGGAATAAAAATGAACGATATATTCAAAATAGTAAAAAACTATAATAAAAGTAAATTTTCTAAACCTTTAATATTAATGGGTTACTACAATATGATTTATCAATTTGGAGAAAATAAATTTTTAGAAAAATGTAAAAAAGCAGGTGTAAGTGGACTTATTGTTGTCGATCTTCCTTGGCCAGAAAATAAAATATTTGCTAATAAGTGTAAAAAAAAGACAATAAGTTTTATTCAATTAATATCACCAACCACTTCAATTTATAGAATGAAAAATATAATAAAGGATTCTCATGAAATGATTTATTATATATCTATGTTAAGTACAACAGGGGGGAAATTGAAAGTTTCACCAAAAACAATATTGAAAAACTATAAGAAAGTAAAAAAAATAAATCCAAATAAAAATTGTGTAATTGGGTTTGGTATTACTGAAAAAACAATTTCCTCTTTTAAAAAAGCAGATGGCTTAGTAGTTGGAAGCGCAATATGTAAAGAAATAACTAAAAGTTTAAATAATAGACAAAATCCTGTCACAAATGTAAGCAATATCGTAGAAAAACTTAAAAATAAAATAATATGAATTGGTTAAAAAAAACTCTTAAATTCGGCGAAAAGATAAAAAAAATTCTAAAAAAGAGACCATCTAAAGAAGACGTAGAAAATTCTGACTGGACTAGTTGTTGTAAGGGACCAGTTTTAAAAGAAGAGCTGGAAGAAAATCTTTGGGTTTGTAACTCATGTGGTAAACATCATAGAATAAGTTGTACACAAAGATTTGATTATTTTTTTGGTAAAGACAATTATCAAATACTTGAAACTCCTTCTCCGATCGAAGATCCTTTGGATTGGAAAGATACAAAATCTTACAAAGATAGAATTAAAGATGCTAGAAAAAAAACAAAACAAAACTGTGCTGTGATGATAGCTAAAGGATATATAAATGGTTTGGCAATTACAGCTGGAGCAATAAATTTTAATTTCATAGGTGGATCCGTTGGTGCCGCAGAAGGTGAGGCAATACTTTATGGTGCACAACATGCGATTGATAATAAAACTCCTTATATATTTTTTCCATGTGGGGG
>MDSV01008166.1_pt1 | contig 10894 bp, 5 predicted proteins | sample 810851 | NCBI WGS metagenome assembly MDSV01 (sample SAMN05326640, study PRJNA326480) | marine metagenome | isolation source: seawater | place: Atlantic Ocean: North East | collected 2012 | reverse complement strand
TATTTTTCATTTTCTTATTACTTACTTTTTTAGAGTCTTTATAAAATTCTTTTATTAATTTATTTTTAAACTTTGATATTGGTACTGATTTTAAATTTTTAATTTTTAATAATTTTGCAGCAAAATTTGCAACCTCTATATTTGTAGCAGGTTTATCATCTGAAGCGTTTAGTATTAAAGAATTCCTTTTAGAATAAAACATCTTTTTAATAATTTCTGCTAAATCTTCTATTCGAATTCTTGAAAAATATTTACTTTCTTTGACATAAATATTTGTTCTGGAAATTTTTTTTATAACATTATTTTCTTTTGAATAAATACCCGATACACGCAGGATATTAACATTAAGATCATTTGAATCTCTAAACTTTAACCATTTTTTTTCAACGATTTTTCTGTTTAAACCAAATTTAGTTTTACCTTTAAGTTTAGAATTTTCATTAACCCATTTCCCGTTATGATTTCCATAAACACTTGTAGCTGATAAATAAATAATTTTTTTAAATTTTGATATCTTTAATAATTGACTGAATCTGCTAAGTACAACATCCCTTTTTCTTTGCGGCGGTATTGAGACTAGTATATAATTAGCTCTTGTAAGTTCTTTGACTAACTTTTTATCATAAGACTTATCATTGAACTTGAAAGATTTAAATTTTTTGCCTTTAAATATTTTTAAAATTGTTTTAGTCGTATTAGTAGCGCTCATACTAAAATTTTTTTTTGATTTTATTAAGTTATTCACAAAATACTTTGCAGTCTGACCAAAACCAAAAAAAAAGAATTTGTCCTTATTTTTCATTAAGCTGATTTATTTTTTAATTCTTTTAATGAAATAGGATGGTCTAATTTATCTAACATTTCTATTGGGCATACTTGAACAAAATTTTTTATTTCATTTTGATAGTTCGCAATAATTTTTTTTGAAATTTCAGACTCTGTTTCTTTGTTAAATTCTTTAAGTAAATCTTTTAAATATTGTTTCCAATAATCTGTCTCTACATTTTGCCAAATCACAGATTGAGGATTTACATAATTTTCAAATTTATTTTCAGGATCATAAATAAATGCCATACCACCCGTCATGCCGGCTGCAAAGTTATCACCTATTTCTCCAAGTATTACTACTCTGCCTCCTGTCATGTATTCGCATCCATTAGACCCGCACCCTTCTACTATGGCAATTCCTCCAGAATTTCTTACTGCAAATCTTTCTCCTGCTTTTCCAGAAGCAAATAGTTTACCATTAGTGGCTCCATATAAAACTGTGTTCCCAATAATCGCGTTTTGATTTGAAATTAATTTACTATTTTTAATTGGTTTAACAATTATTGTTCCGCCAGATAAACCTTTTCCGACATAATCATTGGAGTCTCCATTAACAATAATCTTTATTCCCTTTGCTAAAAAAGCTCCTAAAGATTGTCCGGCAGATCCGTTTAATTTTACAACAATTGTATTATTTGTTAGAGCATTATTGCCAAATTTTTTATAAACATAATGAGACAATCTCGTTCCTACAGCTCTATGGGTATTTTCTACATTATACTCACACTCAGTAATTTTATCTTTAATAATATTGTCTTTTATATCTTGCCAAATTTTTTCGTCTAAAGTATCGGGCACAAAATTAATATCCCTTTTTTCACAATATCTAGTGTTTTCACCTGGATCAGTTTTTACTAATAAAGGATTTAAATCTAAATCGTCCAAATTAGATGAGCCTCTACTCACTTGTTTTAAAAGGTCTGTTCTACCAATTATTTCGTTTAAATTTTTGAATCCTAGTGAGGCTAAAATCTCTCTCACTTCCTGTGCTACAAATCTAAAAAAGTTTACAACTTTTTCTGGTGTGCCAGTAAATTTTTTCCTTAGGTTTTCGTCCTGAGAACATACGCCTACAGGACAAGTATTAGAATGACATTGTCTTACCATTATACAGCCCATAGCAATTAATGATGAAGTGCCCATACCAAATTCTTCTGCCCCCATCATTGCAGCGATAACTACATCTCTGCCAGTTTTAATTCCGCCGTCTGTTCTTAAAGTAACTTTATGTCTTAAGTTGTTAAGAGTTAAAATTTGGTTAGCTTCAGTCAATCCCATTTCCCAAGGAATACCAGCGTATTTAACACTGGTTTGTGGACTTGCGCCAGTGCCACCAGAGTGACCAGATATTAAAATTACATCAGCTTTAGCTTTTGCTACACCAGCTGCGATTGTTCCGATACCAGTTGCGGCTACCAATTTTACTCCAATTCGAGCTTTTGGGTTAATTTGTTTTAAATCATAAATTAATTGTGCCAAATCCTCTATTGAATAGATATCGTGGTGCGGAGGAGGTGAGATGAGAGTAACACCCGGGGTAGAGTGTCTCAACCTCGCAATTTCTTTTGTAACTTTAAATCCTGGTAGCTGACCTCCCTCTCCAGGTTTAGCTCCCTGAGCAATTTTAATTTCAATTTCATTACAGTTATTAAGATAATCAATAGTCACTCCAAACCTTGCCGAAGCAACTTGTTTTACTCTCGAATTTGCACTATCGCCATTTTCTTGAATTTTAAACCTAGCCTCATCCTCACCGCCTTCTCCACTGCAAGAAGCACCTTTTACTCTATTCATACCAATTGCCAATGTTTCATGTGCCTCAGCAGACAAAGCGCCGTGGGACATACTTCCACTACCAAACCTCTTTGTTAAACTCTCTACAGACTCAACTTCTTTAATATCAATAGCTTTATTTGATCTTTTAAAGTCTAATAAATCTCTTAAGTTTATTGGAGACATATTGTTTATTCCATCGGTGTATTTTTTAAATGTCTCATAAGAACCAACAGTTACAGCATGTTGTAACGTATGAATTAATTTACCTTGAAACTGATGATTTTCTCCAGTTTTCCTATACTTATATATTCCTCCGATCGGTAATATTTGAACATCTCTTTTATAAGCTTTCTCATGTATTTCTTTTATTTTTTTTTCTATTCCGATTAATCCAATACCAGATATTCTAGATATCATACCTGGAAAGTAATCAGATACTAAAGCTCTACTTAATCCAACTGTTTCAAAGTTACATCCGCCTCTATATGAGCTAATTACTGAAATACCCATCTTAGACATAATTTTCAAAAGTCCATTTTCTATTGAACTCTTAAATCTGTTTACACACTCATTAAATTTTAATTTACCAAATAAACTTTTCTCAAATCTTTGAAAAATACTATCAATGCTTAAATAAGGATTTACCGTTGTTGCTCCAACTCCAATTAATACGGCAAAAGAGTGCGTATCTAGAGTTTCAGATGTTTCGATATTTAAAGAACAGTATCCTCTTAATCCGAGTTTAACTAAGTTGGAATTAACAGCTCCAACTGCTAATGCCATAGGTATATTAGCTCTTTTATCAGAAATATTTCTGTCACTTAATATTAAAGTAGTGCTGCCTTCTCTAACAGATATTTCGGACTCTTCTTGAAGTCTTTTTAAATTATCCTTTAATGTTTCTTTAACATCAAATGTGCAGTCGATTATTTTAATTTTTTTTGAAAAAAGTTTTTTAAACTTTTTCAATTGGGAATTGCTGAGTATTGGGCTGTCTAAAACAAAAATATCTTCTTGGGTAAGATTATTAAAATCTAAGATATTACCTAGGTTTCCAAATCTTGTCTTAAGACTCATTATTTTATTTTCTCTCAAAGAATCTATCGGAGGATTAGTTACTTGACTAAAGTTCTGTCTAAAATAATGTGAAATTGGTCTAAAATGACTTGAGAGAACTGCAACCGGTGTATCGTCTCCCATTGATCCTGTTGCCTCTTTTCCTTCTTCAACCATCGGATGAAGAATTAATTCTAAATCCTCAACACTATAACCAGACAAGTACTGTCTTCTTCTTAAATCGTTGCCTGAATAATTTATTTCTTCATTATCAACTTTTAATTTTTTATCTAAATCAACAATTTGATTATTAAATTGCTTGTACTCTTTTGATATATAATCTTTGATTTCTTTGTCTTGGTAAAGTTTTCCCTCCTTTAAATCAACGGCTATTAGTTCACCGGGTCCAAGTCTTCCTTTCTTAATAATATTTTCTTCTGGAATTTTTATCATTCCCGTTTCCGATCCTGCAAATATCAAACCATCTGAAGTTATTGAATATCTTAAAGGTCTCAATCCATTTCTGTCTACAGCTGCTAAAATCCATTTTGCATCTGTTGCACAAATTGCAGCAGGACCATCCCAAGGTTCAATAGTACTATTTAAAAAATTAAATAATTGTTGATGATTTTTTGGAACTGTTTTGCTTCTTTTAGACCAAGCATCCGGTATCATCATTAATTTTATTAATGGAGCTAGTTTCCCAGAGTGGGTTAGTAACTCAAAAACATTGTCTAGTGATGCTGAGTCAGAGTTTCCAGGAATTATTACTGGTTTTAAGTCTTCAACATTTTTAAAAAGATTGCTGGTCATATCCTGTTCATGAATCCTCATCCAATTTACATTGCCCTTCAAAGTATTTATTTCTCCGTTGTGAGCTAGGGTTCTAAAAGGTTGGGCTAAATCCCAACTTGGGAAAGTGTTTGTAGAATATCTTTGATGAAAAATTGCAAATCTAGATTTAAAACTTAAATCATTTAAATCTAAATAAAAATCAGCCAAAGCTTCGGCTAAAAACATTCCCTTATAAACTATGGACCTAGAACTAAGCGAACAAATATAGAAGCTATTTAATTGGCTTTCTCGAGCATATTTCTCAATTCTTTTTCTTGCTTCATAAAGATCTCTTTCTAAATCATTAGTATTTATAACTTCATTTTTCCTAAAAAGAACTTGAGCAATTTCAGGTCTGTTTGAATCCGCGGTTGGTCCGAGAACCTTAGGATTAACAGGAACTTGCCTCCAACCATAGATATAGTAATTCTGACTTAATAATACCGTTTCAATTATTGATCTACATTTTTCTTGAGCAGCATAATCGTTACGTGGCATAAAGATCATACCAACACAAATTCTTTTTTCTTTTTCGTGTATATGTCCAGTTTCTAAAATTTTTTGAATAAAAAACTCAGGTGAGATTTCTAATTTAATGCCAGCTCCGTCTCCCGATTTTCCATCAGCGTCAACCGCACCCCTATGCCAAACAGCTTTTAAGGCTTCAATTCCATATTCAACAACTTTTCGGCTCTTCTTACCATCAGTTGTGGCTATCAATCCTACCCCACATGCTTCGTGCTCTAACGATGGATCGTAAGCATTATTCTCGATTAAATATTTTTTATTTTTTAAATAATTATTCATTATGCTGCAAATTCTTTATTATTTTTTTGTCTCTTTAAAGAAATGTATTTATCCATTTGTTCTGCAGCGTCTCTTCCATCCCTTATTGCCCAAACAACAAGAGAAGCTCCCCTAACAATATCTCCTGCTGCAAATACCCCATCGATATTAGTTTGCATCGTTTTGAGATCAATGTTTATTGTCCCCCATTTCGAAACAGCCAAATTTTCACTACCAAATAATTTGGGAATATTTTCCGGATCAAATCCAAGAGATTTAATAACTAGTTCTGCTTTTATTTTAAATTCACCATCTGTGACTGGTATCGGTCTTCTTCTTCCTGACGCATCTGGTTCTCCAAGTTTCATTTTGTTTACCTCTACTTCTCTAACTTTTTTATCTCCAATAAATGATTTAGGACTTGTTAACCAAACAAAATCCACGCCTTCTTCCTCGGCATTTCCTACCTCTCTTGCCGAACCAGGCATATTATCTCTATCTCTTCTATACAAACATTTAACAGTTTTAGCTTTTTGTCTTACCGCTGTTCTTACGCAGTCCATAGCTGTATCACCGCCCCCAATAACTACTACATTCTTACCTTCAGCATTTAAAATCCCGTTATCAAAAAGTTTTACTTTATCTCCGAGACCCTTTCTGTTGGAGGCAGTTAAAAAATCCATAGCTGGGAAAATATTTTCTAAATTTGATCCGGGGATATCAATCTCCCTAGCTTTATAAACACCTGTTGCAATTAAAATCGCATCATGTTGAGATTTAAGCTCTTCTAAAGTTTTATCTTTCCCAACTTCAAAGTTTTGTACAAATTTTATACCACTTTCTTTTAAAAGATTAGTTCTTCTTTCGACAACAAATTTTTCGAGTTTAAAATTAGGTATTCCATAAATTAGTAATCCCCCAGGCCTATCATAACGATCGTAAACTGTTACTTTATATCCATACTTTCTCATTTCCTCAGCACATGCGAGACCTGCTGGACCCGCACCTACTATACCAATACTTTCTTTCAATTCTTTTAAAACCTTAACTGGTTTCACCCAACCTTTTTCCCAAGCAGTATCAGTAATATATTTTTCTACAGAGCCTATTGTAACTGTACCGTGGCCTGATTGCTCAATAACACAGTTTCCTTCACATAATCTATCTTGTGGGCAAATTCTTCCACATACTTCTGGCATATTATTTGTACTCTGAGATATTTCGTATGCTTCTTTCAGCCTTCCTTCGGCAGTAAGCTTTAACCAGTCTGGAATATTATTTTGTAATGGACAATGAATTTGACAAAAAGGAACCCCGCATTGAGAGCATCTACTAGATTGTTCTTTAGCTTTATCAGTTATGTACTGGTCGTAAATTTCGTTAAAGTCTTTCTTTCTAGTATCAGTTTTTCTTTTGACAGGGGTTTCCTGATCCAAATTAATAAATTTTAGCATTTTTTTACTCATATTTTTGGTGTTCTAAGTCAAAATACCCCAAATTGGAATACTATTTAAGTCAATAATGTTGACTTAAATATGTTGATATTTAAGCATTATGCGGTTTTTTCTATGCATAGCAGATATGTTATTTAATTATATCTTTGGAATTCAATCTAAAGTTTATTAAACATAAGAATGTTAGAGATTCTAATTCTTTCTTTAGTTCAGGGTATTACTGAATTTCTACCGATAAGCTCTTCATCTCATATTATTCTTTTTTCAAAATTTATGAACTTTATAAGTGAAGATTTGATACTTAATGTAAGTCTTCATATCGGTTCTTTTTTAGCTGTACTTGTTTTTTTTCGTAAAGAAATTTTGAGTTTTTTTATATATAGAAAAATTTTTATGTTAATAATTATAGCCTCTTTGCCAATAATTTTATTTGGTTATTTGATCTCTCAAACTGAGATAATTAATCAACTTCGATCTCTTAAGATAATAGGTTGGACAACGGTTTTATTTGGAATTTTACTATACTTTTCTGATAAAAAAACAAATGAAAAAAGCTTAGAAATTAATTTTGATTTCAAATCTGCATTGATAATAGGATGCTTGCATGTATTTTCTTTAATTCCTGGTGTAAGTAGATCTGGAATAGCTATAACCGCAGCTCGTTTTTTGAAATTTGACAGATTTAATGCTGCAAGAATTTCTTTTTTATTATCGATACCGACCTTGCTTGCAGTAACCGTTTTTGGCTTCTATAGCATTTATAAAGTTGGAAATTTAGATATTATAAAGTTAAATTTTAGTAGCATTGTGCTATCATTTTTTTTTTTCTTACATCACTATGGTTCTTTTTTTAGAGTATATCAAAAAAGCCAGCTTAGATGTATTTGTGTACTATAGATTGGTTTTAGGCGTAATAATCTTAATATTTGCCTATAGCTAAATTTTCAAACTATTAGAGCTAAACCGATTAAAATAATAAATACAAGCAAGAAGAAAATAATTACACTTTTTTGCAAAGAAATGTTTGATATTAATCTCATTTTATTAATTTATTTTTTAATAAGTATACATTGACCCATAAAATTGTAAACAAAAGAAAAAGAATCTTTATGTGATTTCGATATTTTTGATACAAACTTTTTTACACTCTCGACTCCATGAATTCCATAGTCATCAAATATAATTACCCCTCCCTTTATCATTCGTTTTTCAACGTAATTAAAAGTTTTTTTTGTTGAGTCATAAACATTAACATCGATATGACACAATTTAATTTTTTTTAATGCTAGATTTTTTTTTAATTTATTGGGAAAATAACACTTAAAAACATTGGTCCTTTTTAAGTTAAGTTTTTTAATATTTCTTTTAACTTCATCAATATCTTTATAAATAAAATGTTCTTTTTTGTGGAACTCTTCTTCAGTTCTAAAGCCTTCAAAAGTATCAAATAAATAAGTTGACCCAATTTTATTAGCTTTAGACATAGCAAACCCCGCGCCACCAAACATACATCCAACGTCAAGGATACTCGCATTAGTATTCTTTAGACTTTTAGCAAAGTACCATAAAGTGTAAAGTCTTTTAGTATCTAGCAATGTAAAGTTTTCAATATTTTCGTAAAATGAATTAAATTCTTTATCCTCTTTCCAAGGAGCATAAAATGCTGTTGAAATAATAATTTCATTATTTTTTCTGTTTATTTTAAAAACAAGTGATAGAAAAAACAAAATTAAACTACTTATTAAATTTTTACTAAATTTTAAGATTTTAATCTTAGTATTTCCAACAGGATGTTTAGTTTTCATATTAGTATTGTATGTTAGAAGTAATTTTAAAGAAATCATTTAAAATCGCTGATATAAAATATAAAAATACATAACTGTAATAAACTAATAAATTTTTTTTAGAATTGAAGAAATTATAAATAAAACTACTTTTAATCATTAATAATAGTATGAAAATAAACATTGGTTCAAAATATTTTTGATAAATTACAAATCCGCTAAATCCAAATAATAATAATAAAAACATAAGTGCATTTTTCTTATCTTCTGTACTTAAAAAAAGTATGCTAAAGGCTCCAAACCAAGAAGTAAGGAAAAAAAAATAGGGATTGTTAAAAAAGATATATGAAATTTTTAAAAAGAAACCGCCACCAGCTTTATTGAAGTTAAGGTAATCAAAACCAATTGAAACCAATGATATAATTAAAATTATTGATATTAAAAAGCATAATTGAAATCTTTTATTATCGAAAATTTTATTTTTTTTTTGTAACAAAAACCCTATAAAAAAAGGGAGTAAATAAAAACCTAGTATTGAAAAGTTTACTAAAAATGTATTGTGAAATCTTGAAGTGAAAGTTGTTTTTAATAAACTTGGAAAGTTGAAAATTAACCAAAAACCCGGAAGTGAAAAAACAAATATTATAAGAGAAATTTTTATAAAATTAATAAAACTCAATTTCTCGAAAAAAATGAATAAAAAATATATGAAGATAAGAGCATAATATTGTCTTGTATATACTGCTAGCGCTAAAAAAAAGGTACTTAAAATTAAATCTTTATTTAAATAGTAAGCTTTAATTTTCTCCCATTTAAAATAAAAAAGAGTAGATAATAAAAAAAAAATTAAAGCTGTTATGTGATCATTGGCCCAAACAGCTGAGTACCTAAATGACGGGTATAAATAAATTGATAAAGAGAAAATAAAGAGAATATTTTTTTCTATATCGGGAAACTTTATTTTAAGATTTAAAAAAAATAAATAAGGAATTAAAATTGCTGAAGCACAAGCTATAAATCTAACAAATTCCTGACTATCGAAAATTAAGTTTAATTTTGATAATATTATATAATGCAGCGGTGTATGAACTGTCCATTGTTCAGGGTCGGCCAAAATATTTTCTTGTAAATTTAAAACATAATTCCAAGTATAGTAAAAATCTGATTTTGAACCAGGGCCTGAAATTGTCTCTCCTAAATAAAAACCTACAAAAAGAGAACTTGATAATACTAGAAATGCTATTTTAGAAAAATTTCCAATAGATGTTTTTTTCATTTATTTGCCATTTTACTTGCGCCTGCTAGGATTTGAACCCAGAACCTCCTGGTCCGTAGCCAAGCGCTCTATCCAGTTGAGCTACAGGCGCATTAAACATCAAATATCAAATATATTGTTGAAATTAAAGGCTTTTAATTTATAAATTAAATATGAGTAAATCTGTAGTTATAACTTCTGCTGCAAGAACCGCTGTTGGTTCATTAGGAAAAACTCTGAAAAATATTCCTGGTGAAGAATTGGGTGCTGTAGTTATAAAAGAGGTAATTAAGAGATCAAACATCATATCTTCTGATATCGATGAAATAATAATGGGTCAGGTTTTGACTGGTGGAACTGGCCAGAATCCTGCGAGACAGGCAGCGATGAAGTCTGGTATTCCAAAAGAAAAACCAGCTTATATTGTAAATCAAGTATGTGGGTCAGGACTTAGATCAATAGCGTCTGGATTTCAAAGTATAAAGTCAGGAGACTCAAAGATAGTTATCGCTGGTGGCCAAGAAAGTATGTCTCTAGCGCCACACGCAATTCATTTAAGAGAAGGAAAAAAAATAGGTGATTCTGAATTAGTTGATACGATGATAAAAGATGGACTGTGGGATGCTTTCAATGGATATCACATGGGAGTAACCGCTGAGAATGTGGCTACTAAATTTCAAGTGACTAGACAAGAGCAAGATAACTTTGCTCTTAAATCGCAAGAAAAAGCATTAAAAGCAATCAAGGAAAATAAGTTTAAAGACGAAATAACTAATTTTAAAATTAAATCAAAAAAAGCGGAGATAGATTTCAATAAAGATGAACACCCTAGAGATGGTATTAATTTAGATAGCTTAAGCAGACTTAAACCAGTTTTTCAAAAGGATGGTACTGTAACTGCTGGAAATGCCTCTGGAATTAATGATGGAGCGGCCGCAGTAACTCTAATGTCAGAGGAAGAAGCAAAAAAAAGGGATTTAAAGAAGTTAGTTTCTATCAAGTCCTGGGCTAGTTGCGGTGTTGAACCAGCTCTAATGGGAACTGGACCTATTCCAGCAACAAAAAAAGCTTTAGATTTAGCAGGATGGAAAATTGATGACGTAGACCTTTTTGAAGTAAAT
>MDSV01140605.1_pt1 | contig 10895 bp, 9 predicted proteins | sample 810851 | NCBI WGS metagenome assembly MDSV01 (sample SAMN05326640, study PRJNA326480) | marine metagenome | isolation source: seawater | place: Atlantic Ocean: North East | collected 2012 | reverse complement strand
TATTCTTGTTCTAATCTTCTTTTTTCTTCAGCTTTAGTTTTTTTTAATTCTTTTTCTGCGATCCTTCTTTCTTTTTCTTTTTCTTCTTTTTCTTTATAGTGTTGATCCAATTTCCCCTTTTCTTGTTGTTCTTCTAATATTCTTTTTTCTTTTAATTTATTTATTTCTTCAAGGGCTATTATGTTTTCGTTTTCTATTTTTTCTAATTTTTCAGTGTAAATTTGGTTCATCTCTTCTAATTTTTGTTGTTCATCTACTATTCGCTTTTCTTTTAATTGCGAGATTCTATCAAGTTCTGATAGTTTTTCTTGTTCTGCTTTTGCTATACCCTCTTTATAAATTGGGTCAATTTTTTCTCGTTCCTCTTGTTCTTCTTTTCTTTGTCTTTCCTGTTCTATTCTTATAATGTTAATTTCTCTTGATCTATCTTCTTCTTCTTTTTTTAATTGTTTTGCCTCTTCTTTTAATTGCTTTTGTTCTTCTTTAATTTGTTTTTCTCTATCCTTTTCTTTTAATTTTATTTTTTTTTCTTTTTCCCTTTCACGTTTTTTCGTAAAATTATCATAAATTTTGCCTAAAGTTTGAAATTTGAAATCTACAACCTTTTGTAGATCAATGGCCGCACCATTAATTTTTTTTTTGCTATATTTTTTAATTTTTCTTTTTTTTATAATTTTTTTCTTAACTTTTTTCCTAGATTTTTTTTTCATCTACCCCATCCCTTTAACAAGGTATTATTCTATACTTATTTCTGTTGTTAAAAAATACTTAATAGTCCAATTTGGGTTAAAATATTGGTATTATTGCTCGCTATTTAAGGCGTAGACTGGAAAGTGTGTATACGAGAAATTGTATCGTGGCTTCGAATCCCACTCTCTCCGAACGCTTTCAAAACCAATTATAGCAATTATGTGTTTAAAGAAGTGCCAAAGGACCCGAAATCATCACAACCCAATAAAATACAATAAAAGTATAAAAAAAGAATAATCTCATAATAAATTATGTAAGTGTTATTGCTATAGTTAAAAATAAAAAAGTACAAGACCAAGAAAATATAAATATTTTTTTCATGATGATTATTTAGATTTAAATTATGTCTTAAAAATGTTCTTTTATAAATTATGGATAATTTTTTATTAAAATCTTTAACTGTGACAAAGTGTATAAATTATTAAATTTTGCTTGGTATTTTTTTAAAGACACTCCACAAGACCATTTATACCTAAAAGTACTTTTGTTTCTAATCCATAGGCTGGTGTTTCGTCGAGGTCTATTATTTCAACGCTACTCCTTAGAATCTTGTACTTGTCCTGAGAAGGGCAAATTTCTTTAGCTTTAATAGCAAAATCAGCTTTTAATTTATCACCGATTTTTTTACCTCTCTTTGTGTTGGTTTCATATTGACTAATACGTACCCATTTTTTTGCACTCAGTGTAATTTTACGTACATTTTTTCCTGAAAAATTCTGTGTTTGAGTCACAGCTTTATCCTGACATGGCAAAGCTGATCCATCTATACCAACACAAACACCCATGCCCTGTTCCTTTCCAGACAAAAATTTACCTACGTATGAGGTACCATCAGCATATGAAAATGTACCTTCGCCATGCCTTTTTCCATTTAAAAAACCGCCAACGTATTTTTTACCATCTGGGTAGAAAAGAGTACCCATTCCTTCGATTTGATCATTTCTAAATTCTCCCATATATTTCCTTCCATCTTTCCAAGTCATAGTAGCGTTTCCATTCCTTTTACCATTTATCCATGGACCAAAATATTTATCTCCATTACTCCATATAAATGTACCAAACCCATCTGGTTTAAAATCTTTGAATTCTCCCACATATTGAGCACCACCTAAAAATTTAGCGATTCCTTTAATAATTTTTCCATTTTTATAAATACCATCGTAAGTATTACCTAATGCATTTTTATAAACACCACTACAATTTTCCCATTTTGTATAGTCATCATCTAAACATTTAAAAGAAGTATCCTGTTCTTTTTTGATTTGTTCTTGAGCTTTTAGGACCTGTCTTTGTTCCTCACTTATTTTTTCGTCATCAATTTTTTTCTTATCCCAATCTGTTTTTACTTTTGAACAAAAACTTTGCCTTTTGGATATTACGTTAAAAATACTTAAATCATCACCACTAGATTTTTTATATTCCATTTTAATTACTGAATTTGATTCAGAATTTAAAAAATATTGATAATATATATTATCTCCTTTTGTACTTTTAATTTTTTCACTTACTACTTTATTTTTTTCTATTTTTTTAATTTCATCTGAAAAATTTTGGACAGCTCCATCTGCCGCTAACAATTGAACTTCTATTACATTTTTCTTTATATTAATAATATAATTTCCCTTAACCGCATTACTAATTTCACAATTACTAAAATAAAACGAATCAGCAAGTAATTTTTCAAAAGTTAAAAAATTGAGTAATAATAAAAATATGATTTTTTTCATTTTTAGTTTTTTAATAAGCTTTTTTTTAATTATATTAAACCAATAATTGATTTCAAAAAATGTATTTTAATATATAATAAAACCTTCTTTAATTAGTTAGTTTTAATGAAAGGATACACATTATGATGTGGGTAGTAGCAGCAGTAGCAGTATACTGGTATATGAATAAGTAATTTAATTAACACGTCTTATTCCAATTACTTTTAAATTAGACTTTTTATATATTATATTAATAGTCTTTTGGATGGGCATGATAACTGTTTTTTTTAATGGTCCAAATGCATGTACTAAATGAGTTTTAGAAACGACAATTGCAACATGCCCTTTCCAAAAAATTAAATCATTTTTTCTGATATTATTTAACTTAACTTTTTTTTTAAAAAAATTAATTTGATCTTTTGTATCACGCGGACAAAATCTATTATTGAAGTTAAAAAAAACTTGAACTAGAGCAGAGCAGTCTATGCCTTTGTAACTTTTTCCACCCCATTTGTATTTTGTATTAACAAACTTCTTTAAGTTAAAAAAAATATTAGTTGCTTTATAATTTATTTTCTTTAAATTTTTTTTTTGTATCCAAAAATTATCAAAATTATAAAAATTTTTCTTTTCTTTTAAAACTTTAATTTTTGAACCAAAACATAATTTTCTTCTTCTTATATAATTGATATTCGGTTTAGAATATAAATTTGCATACAATGTAAAAACTTTGTGAGTATTTTTTTGTGTTTTTAAAAATTTTTTATTTTTTATATAACCTATATAATTATCAACATTATTTATAATTTTTATCCATTTTTTTGAAACATTTAATTTTTTAAATATATCACCATATAAAAGTTGCGTTACAACTTCTGATTTTAAGGTTTTATTCTTGTATACATTTAAAATTGGAATATTATTTCTCACTGTAATTTTAATTTATCTCGCATAAACCAGAGAAGTATTAATGATGGTATAACCATAATTGCTGTAATTACAAAAAATATGCCCCAATCACCATTTAACCAATCAACCATTGCACCAGATGATGAAGCTAATGTAGTTCTTCCTGCTGTACCTATTGATGCAAGTAAAGCGTATTGTGTTGCCGTATAAGTTCTATCTACTAGCATTGAAATAAACGCAACAAATGCAACAGTTGCAAATGCTGCTGCCATATCATCAAAAATTACAGCCACAGCAAAAAGCCATTCTGATTTTCCAGACCAAGCAAGGACAGAAAATAAAATATTTGTCGAAGCCATTAATATTCCAGAAACAAACATTGCTTTAATTACTCCAGAGCGAATTGCAAATAATCCACCAAGGAGTGTAAATACTACTGTTGTGATCCACCCCAAACCTTTTGAATATAAAGCAATATCTGATTTTGAAAATCCAATCTCTTTATAAAATATTATAGACATACGCCCTAAAAAAGCTTCTCCAATTTTAAAAAGAAAAACAAAGGCTAAAATACCTAAAGCAATTTTAAAACCATTTTTTTTAAAAAAACTTATTATTGGCCCAGATATGGTTCCAGTAATCCAAGCTGCAGATTTGGCAAAAATTGAAGAAGAGCCTATTTTTTGTTCTATTATCTTGTCATTATTTTGTTGTGAATCTTTTCTTTCACTAGATGTGTGTTCATCTACAAACATTAAACCAATATTGCAAGCAATTATTACAACACCAAGTACTAAAAAAGTGATTTGCCAGTAATTTTGAAATCCAGCTTGTTCGAGTAATTCAGCAGCGTTGAGAGCTATAACACCACCTAACTTATAACCAGTCCACCAACCGACCACAGCCATTGCTGCTCCTGCTTGCATAGACTTTCCTTCATATTTTCCAATTTGTTCAATTCTTAAAGCATCTATCGTGATGTCTTGAGTAGCTGATGCTACAGCAATAATTAAACCAACAGTAATTACCAATGCAAGATTAGCACTAGGATCAATTAGACTCCAACAAACTAAACTAACCAATATAAAAAGTTGCATGGTTACTATCCAACCACGGCGATGTCCAATTCTATTAGTCAAAAAGGGAATTCGTATTCTATCTATAAGCGGAGCCCAGAGATAGTTAAAGGCATAAACAGCAAAAATTAAGCCAGCCCAACCTATAGTACTTCTACTTAAACCATCTTCTTTTAACCAAAGGCTTAAACTGCTTCCAATAAGAACCCAAGGAAAACCGCTAATGATTCCCAATAAAAGAATCCTAGGCATTCGTTTATCAAAATAAACAGCAAATGTTTCAGACAGTGATTGTTTTTTATATATTTCCATAAAAAAATTTTCAATCTTTCCAAAAAGCAGGAAAAAACAAAACTAATACAGCAAAGAGTTCAAGCCTACCAAGAAGCATACCCAAACTCAAACTTAATTTAGATAAATTTGGTAAATCACTGAAATTACCATCTGGTCCAATTACACTTCCTAAACCTGGACCAACATTTGATATTGCGGATGCAGAACCAGAAACAGATGTTATAAAATCCAAACCATTTAAAGATAAAAGAGCAGCCAGTATAAAAAAAATGAAAAAATAGAGAAATATGAAGGATATTATTGAGTAAATAAATGGATTACTAATTTTTTCATTATTATACTTTATAGAAAATATTCCGCGAGGATAAACCAATTTTTTAATTTGATTGATTATAAAATGACCTAATATTTGAAATCTAAAAATTTTAATACCACATGTTGTAGAGCCTGCACACCCTCCAACAAACATCAAAAAAATAAAAAATATTAATGGAAACTTTCCCCATGAACTAAAATTTGCTGTAACATAACCAGTTCCAGACAAAACAGAGACAACATTAAAAGTTGAAATTCTCAAATTTTCTAGCAAATGATATTCTTTATTGTTAATTAATAAATAAAAAAACATTAAAAAAACTGATACAATTAATATATAAAAAAAACCTCTAATCTGTGCATCTCTAAAAATTATTTTTTTATCTCCTCTTATAAACTTTAAATAAGCAATAAAGGGTAAACTTCCTAAAATTATAAATATTATTGAAATTATTTCTATGTTAGGATTTTTAAAATGACCTATAGAATCACTATAAGTTGAAAACCCCCCAGTAGCAATTGTTGTCATTGCATGAGCAATGCTATCAAAAATATTCATACCCACCGACCAGTAAGCGACTGCACAAGCTAAGGTTAACGTAAGGTAAATTATAGAAATTATTAAGGTAACTTCTCTTGTTCGAGGTAATATTTTTTCTGTAGTGTCTGAATTTTCCATTCTAAATAATTGCATACCTCCAATATTTAGGAGGGGTAGCATAGTAATAGCCATAACAATAACTCCTATTCCTCCTAACCATTGTAAAATAGCTCGCCAAATAAGAATACTTTTTGGGACTATATCTAAATTAGTAATTATAGTTGAACCAGTGGTTGTTATTCCTGACATACTTTCAAAAAAAGCATCAACAAATGATAAATTTAAGTTTGATAATAGAAAAGGTATACATCCGAAAATAGCAATACTTAGCCAAGATAATGTAGTTAAAAGAAATGCTTGTTGCAAATTAAGTTTTCTTTTTTCCTCTAAATTAGTCAGTATAAGTAAAACCCCCATAAAGACGGTAACGCCTGCGGAAGATAGAAAAATACTGTTTTTCTCATTATATAAAAATTGGATAAAAAATGGTATAAGCATAAATGCTCCTAATATTAGAAGCAAAACACCAATTGCAAAAAAAACTATTTTATAGTTATTCATTTTTGAAGTCGGAGGTTATTTAAAAAAATTTGAAATTCAACATAATAAGACCTTATTATAACTGTATTTTATCAATGAAATTTAATAAATCTTTTATATTGTGATAGATAAATTAGCAATTCAATCAACCAGCGTATGGCCTTTTGCTGAGGCTAGAAAACTAATTAAAGAAAGACAGAAAATTTTAGAAAAAAAAGAAAAAATTACTTTGCAAACTGGGTATGGACCCAGTGGTTTACCTCATATCGGAACTTTTGCAGAAGTAGCAAGAACGACCATGATGGTAAATGCTATAAAACAAATTACAGATATACCAACAGAAATCATAACTTTCTCAGATGATATGGACGGATTGAGAAAAGTTCCAGATAACATTCCGAATAAAGAAATTTTAGAAAAAAATTTGCATAAGCCTTTAACCAGCATTCCTGATCCTTTTAATAAATTTAAGAGTTTTGGTGAACATAATAATGAAATGTTAAAAAAATTCTTAAATGAATTTAAATTTAAATACACCTTTAAAAGCTCAACAGATATTTACAAAAAAGGAATTTTTAATGACACATTACTTTTAGTATTAGAAAGATATGAAAAAATAATGGATATAATATTACCAACTTTAGGAAAAGAACGACAAAAAACATATAGTCCCTTTTTACCTATATGTAACTCGACAGGAAAAGTTTTAGAGGTACCAATAATAGAAATAAAAAAAAAAGAGGGGAAAATCATCTATGACAATAATGGGAAAAAAATAGAAACAGAAATTACAAGTGGAAAGTGCAAGTTGCAGTGGAAAGTAGACTGGGCTATGAGATGGTGTACATTCGACGTTGATTATGAAATGTATGGAAAAGATTTAATTGAAAGTGCCATCCTTTCAAGCAAAATATGTAAAATTTTAGGAAAAAAAAGTCCAAATGGTTTTGCGTATGAACTATTTCTAGATGAGAAGGGTGAAAAAATTTCCAAATCTAAAGGTAACGGAATTACTATTGATCAATGGTTAAAATATGCTTCACCAGAAAGTTTAAGTTTATATATGTTTCAAAATCCTAAAAGAGCAAAAAAATTATACTCAGATGTAGTTCCTAAAGCGGTTGATGAATATTTAACAAATATTGATAAATTTAGTGAACAAGATGATAAACAAAAAATATCCAACCCTGTTTGGCATATTCATAACGGCAATCCACCAAAAGAAAAATCTATTATGCCTTTTTCTGTATTGCTAAATTTAGTTGGAACTAGCAACGCCACAGACAAAGATGTTTTGTGGAAATTTATAAAAAAATATAAAAAAAATATTAAAATTTCAGACCATCCAATTTTAGATAACTTAGTTGAATATGCTTTAAAATATTTTAAAGATATAGTAGAACCTAAAAAAAAATATAGAAGACCCAATGAAAAAGAAAAAAAAGCACTTCTTGATTTAGTAGCAAGATTAAAAGATTGTAATGATGAAACCGAACCTGAGGCTATTCAAACAATTGTTTACTCGGTTGGTAAAGAAAATGGTTACAAAGAAAATCTACGAGAATGGTTTAAAGCAATTTATGAAATAATTTTTGGAGACCAAGACGGGCCAAGAATGGGATTTTTTATAAGTTTTTTTGGTATAAAAGAAACTATTGAATTAATTAATAAATTTATTAAATAATGTTTTCTATTATAAAGCCTTTTCTATTTAATTTAGATCCAGAATCAGCTCATGATTTAGCTATTAAATCACTAAAATTCAATATGCTTCCCAAAAAATTATTCGATGTATATGATGAAAAAATTTTAAATATTGAATTAATGGGTAAAACTTTCCCAAATCCTATTGGATTAGCAGCAGGTTTTGATAAAAGTGCTGAAGTTTATAACTCAATTCTTAAATTAGGATTTGGTTTTGTTGAAGTTGGAACCGTTACACCATTAAAACAGCTTGGTAACCCTAAACCGAGAGTTTTTAGGTTACAAGATGATGAAGCATTAATTAATAGATTAGGATTTAACAATGATGGTATAGACATTATAAAAAAACGAATTATATCAGAGAAAAAAAAAGGTATACTCGGTATAAATATTGGCCCAAACAAAGATACACAAGATCAAAAAAAAGATTTTTGCGTTGGTTTAAAAAATTTTTCAGATATTGCTGACTATATTACAATTAATATTTCCTCGCCAAATACTGAAGGATTAAGAGACTTTCATGAACAAAAAAAACTTGAAGATCTTTTGATTTCACTTAATGAAATAAAAAAGACAAAAAAAAGTAATATCCCTTTATTATTAAAAGTCTCACCAGACATTGAAGATAAAGACATTTCTGAAATTACTACAATTGCATTAAATAATAATATTGCAGCATTAATTCTTACAAACACTACTAATACTAATAGAAATAATTTAATAAGCAAAAATAAAAAAGAAAAAGGCGGTCTTTCAGGTGAACCTTTAAGAGAAATATCAACCAATATGATTAAAAAGTTTTATAAAAAAGTAGGTAATAAAATTCCTATAATAGGTGTTGGAGGTGTTAACTCTGGCAAATCAGCTTACGAAAAAATTATTGCTGGAGCTTCATTATTACAACTTTATACAGGGTTTGTTTATAGAGGCCCGACTGCGGCAAAGGATATAAAAAAGGAACTAATTGAAATCTTAAAAAATAAAGGGATAAAAAGTATAAAAGAAGCTGTTGGGAGAGATATTTATTAACCAATATTACTTAGTGAAGGAAAGTATTCTAAAATAAAAAAACCTAAAACTTGTAACTGTCCAGTTAAAATTGCTATCCCAGTCAATAATAAAATAATTCCACCTATCTTAGTGAAAATTAATATATATTTTCTAAAAGTTTTGGAAAAAGATAAAAATTTATTAATTAAAATTCCAGATATAATAAATGGGATTGCTAATCCTAAAGAATAAAAAGAAAGTAATAATATACTTTTACTAAAACTTTCTTCTATAGCTGCAAGAGCTAAAATTGAACCAAGGATTGGTCCTATACAAGGAGTCCAGCCAAAACCAAAAGCGATGCCAACCAATAAGGGAAAACTTAAATTTTGGCTATATTTATCGGTAAATAACCTCAAATCCTTATTCAAGAAATTTAGATTAATAATTCCAATAAGTTGAAGTGAAAAAAATATTATTATAATACCAGCAACAATTCTCAAAAAATTAGAATTATTTAAGAAAAAACTTCCAATCAATGAAGCTGCTGAACCGAAAGCAATAAAAACAAAAGAAAAACCTAAGGTAAAAAAAATTGTTTTAGTTACCACAAGATTTTTTTTTTTATTTAAAATTTCATTATAAGATGTGCCAGATATATAAGAAATATAACCAGGAATTAATGGAAGAACGCATGGAGACAAAAAACTAATTAATCCAGCTAAAAAGGCTATAGGTAGTGTTGTGTTCATTTAAAATCTTTAGATATAACTATTACTCGATATTAAAGTTGTCAATATTTTAATATATTGTCTTGATTCCATTTCTTAGTAGATCTATATACTACAGCTTAGGAAATTTATTATGTCAAAAAAATGTGAACTTACAGGAAAATCACCTTTAAAAGGTCATAAGGTGAGTCATGCAAATAATAAAGTTAAAAGAAAATTTTTACCTAATTTAAAAAATGTTACTTTTAAAAGTGATATATTAAAAAGAAACATAAGATTGAATGTAAGCAACTCTGCTCTTAGGACTGTTGATTATAAAGGGGGGTTAGATTTATATCTTAAAAGTGTTAAGTCCTTTAAATTATCTCCAAAAGCAAAAAAACTTAAATCAAAAATAATTGCAAAAAACTAGTTATTAATGGTTAGAATAAAAAACAAATTTTTTTTTATTCTAATATTTTTGATGGCTTTAGTAATTGCACTATCAAATTATTTAGTTCAATTCCCTTTTAGCTTTTTTGGTTTACAAGATTTATTAACTTATGGAGCGTTCAGTTATCCTGTAGCATTTTTAATAACAGATTTAGCAAATAGACAATTTGGAAAAATAATGGCAAAAAAAATAGTTTATTTTGGTTTTATCTTTGGAATATTTCTTACATTTTATTTTTCTACAAATTATTCAGATTTAATTTCTATCAGGATTGCAATAGGATCAGGTACAGCTTTTTTAATTGCACAACTTATTGATGTAGATATTTTTTATAGGTTAAGAGAAAGGGTTTGGTTTGTGGCGCCTTTAACCTCATCATTCATTGGATCTACAATTGATACTTTTTTATTTTTTTCAATTTCATTTTATGGAACAGGAATAAATTGGTTATCTCTCTCAATAGGAGATTTGTTAGTCAAAATATTTATTTCTTTAATAATGCTGATACCATTTAAAATAGCAATATCTCGGTTGAAAGAAAATGTTATTGTAGAATAAGATTAGTGTTTTGTTAAATTTGTTCCTTCAGAAAAAAGCTTTGTGAGCTGATTTATCATCACATCCCCCAGCTCTTGAACATCAGTTATCTTAATAGCTTTTTTATAATATCTTTTTACATCATGACCTATTCCAACTGCTAGAATTTCTATATTTGAATTATCTTCAATCCACTGGACAGTTTTTTTTAAATGTTTTTCCAAATAATCACCTGAATTTACTGATAAAGTTGAGTCATCAACTGGTGCACCATCAGAAATTATCATTAATATTTTTCTTTCTTCTTTT
>MDSV01040038.1_pt1 | contig 10895 bp, 12 predicted proteins | sample 810851 | NCBI WGS metagenome assembly MDSV01 (sample SAMN05326640, study PRJNA326480) | marine metagenome | isolation source: seawater | place: Atlantic Ocean: North East | collected 2012 | reverse complement strand
CTGAAATCATTTTTATTAGTCAGAATCCTGATGAACATCATCAACTTGCTTTTGTATTAGGAAGAGAAGATGTTGGAGCTCCAACATCTTTAAATCATCTTTCGTTTAGAGTTGAAACTTATAGTGAATTAAAAGAAGTGAAAGAAAAACTTGATTCAGTAAATCATGATTATTTGCCCCTCTGTCATGGTAATGCACTTTCTTTCTACTTTAGTGATCCAGAAAAGAATGGTTTAGAGATTTTTATTGATACTCCTTGGGATGTAGAACAGCCGCAAGGTATACCTTGGGATCCTGAGTTGAATGAAAAAGAAGCTCTTGAATGGGTTGAAGAGACCTTTAAAGACGAGCCAAGTTTTATTAAAAGAGAAGAAAGTACTAAAGAGTTTGTTAATAGAAAATAAAGAAGGAATAAATATGAATGATAAATCATCAAACCCCGTAGCGATAATAACTGGTGGAAGTAGAGGTGTGGGTGCTGCAACCGCTAGATTACTGGCTTCAAAAGGATGGAACATAACAATTACCTGCACTAGCTCAATGGAAGATGCGGAATCCGTAGTAAAAGAATGTGAAGCTTTAGGTGTAGAAGCCCTCGCATTATCTGCTGATGTTTCAGATGATGCTGCATGTAAAAAAACTTCTGAAGATACAATTGAGAAGTGGGGTCGAATAGATGCACTAGTTAACAATGCCGGAACAACTAAGTTTGTATTTAATCATGGTGACTTGGAAGGATTAGATGCTGAAGATTTCTTACATATATATAAAGTTAATGTTGTTGGTCCTTTTCAAATGGTGAGAGCTTGTAAAGAGATGCTGTTAAAGAGTGATAATCCAAATGTAATTAATATATCTTCTATTGCAGGTATTAAAGGTATAGGCAGTTGCTTGGCTTATGCTTCTTCTAAAGGTGCATTAAATACAATGACTAAATCAATGGCTAGAAATCTTGGTCCAATTAGAGTTAATGCAATTTGTCCAGGTTTTATACAGGGTGAATGGTTAAGAAAAGGCATGGGAGATGAAATGTATAAAGCTGCTCATGAAAATCTCATTAAAAATACACCTCTAGGATTAACAGTTACTCCTGAGCAAGTTGCAGATGGTATTTATAATTTTATTGGAGTATCAAAGGTTGTGACTGGAGAAACTATGCTAATGGATGGTGGACACCATTTAATAATATAAATTTCAATTCTTAAGTATTTAAAACGACTTCAGAATGTTCATAGATTTAGTACTGAAGGCGTGAACCAGAGCTTCGATGTTGCTGTTATCGGCCTTGGTCCTGCAGGAAGCTTAATAGCACTTCTGCTAGAAAGTTATGGCTTAAAGGTATTAGCTATTGATAAAGATCAGGACATTTACTCTTTACCTAGGGCAGTTACGATAAGCGATCAAGGATTACGCATAGCTCAAGCGGCTTGCATAGAAGACATATATCTAAGTAATAGCACTGAACTAGGAGGTGCCGGGTTTGTTGATGAAGACCTAGAAATGATTGGTGGAGCTTTAGATTTAAAAGGAGTAGTTACATCAAATGGGTGGATGCCATCTAGAATGTTTCATCAACCGCTAACAGACAAAGCGATAAGGGAAAAATTACAAAAGACAACAGCTACAATACTTCTAGAACATGAATTAATTGATATAAAAGATCAGACGACACATATAAATGTCTCAATAAGAGATTTAAAGAACGATTTAGACCTTCAATTTACCTCTAGATACTTAATTGGATCTGATGGCGGCTCTAGTGCAGTTAGAAAACTTCTTGAAATATCCCAAGAAGACCTTAATTACAACAGAGACTGGGTTGTAGTAGATGTAGAGCTTAAAGGTGAAAACCGATTGGATGATAAAGCCTTACAAATCTGTGACCCTAAAAGATTATGTACGTATATACCATCTCACCTTCCCTATAGAAGATGGGAATTTATTATCAATAAAGGAGAAGATAAGAAAGAATTTTTAATGGATGAAAAAATTAATTCATTGATTAGTAGATGGCTGAAACCAAGTGAATACAGAATAATTAGAAAAGCTGTTTACCAGTTCCACTCTGTAATTGCTAAAGAATTCAGTAAAGGAAGATGTTTTTTGATTGGAGATGCAGCTCATCAAAATCCACCTTTTATGGGTGAAGGAATGATGTCTGGTTACAGAGATGCAATGAACTTATCATGGAAAATAGCTCTAATTATTAAAAACAATTTTAATAATAATTTACTAACTACGTACGAAAAAGAAAGAAAACCTCATGCTCAATTTGTAGTTGAAAATTCTGCTGGTATTGGAGAATTAATGGAAGCATATGCTGAAGCTGAAGATCCTAATCAAGTATCTGAAGATCTTGTAGCTAAAGGATACGGGTCTTTTATATTACCAAATCTCGATAAAGGTCTTTTTTATGGAGGAAAAGCCAATGAATCCATGAACGCTGGACAACTCTTTCCCCAACCTGTCATCTATAAAAATGACCAGGTGGTAAGGAGGGAAGATAAAATTCTAGGAAATGGATTTGCCTTGATATCTAAAAATAAAATTTTACTTAACAAACGAGATGAAAAGTTTTTACATAGTCTTGGCTGTAATTTTATTGTTTTAGAAGATCAATTTATAAAACAAAGTTATTGGCTGAATAGAGTTATGGAATTAGATGGAGTCTATTTAATAAGACCTGATAAATATATTTATGGATGTACGACAAATAAGGTATCGTTAGAAGAATTAATTGAAGATTTGAGATTAAGAATCTAAATATTGAATGGTTTATGGATTTAGGGATAAGCGGAAAAAAAGCAATTGTTTGTGCTTCATCAAAAGGACTAGGTAAAGCTTGTGCAAAAGCATTAATGGAGGAAGGAGTTTCTGTTGTTATAAATGCTAGAGGAGAAGAAAAACTGTCAGAGACCTTTAATGAATTATCTAAAATAGATAAAGATAGAATCTCGATGGTAGTAGCAGACCTAGATACAGAAGAGGGAAGAAATAAAATCATCAAGAGCTGTCCTGAAGCTGATATTCTAATAAACAATAATAGCGGCCCTCCTCCAGTTAACTTTCTGGAATCTGATAAAGATCTATGGTTGAAAGCCTTAGACTCAAATATGTTATCTGCAATCTTTATGATAAAAGGTCTTCTACCTGGAATGACAAAGAGAAATTTTGGAAGAATAATTAACATTACTTCTGCTATGGTTAAATCTCCTCATCCCTTAATGTCTCTATCTACATCAGCAAGAACTGGCCTAACAGCCTTCTCTAAAGGGATCTCTAAAGACGTAGCTAAGTTCAATGTAACAATTAATAACCTCTTACCTGAAAGGTTTGACACGGGCAGGCAGGTCTTTATGACTGAGATACTTATGGAAAATCAAAATATTTCTAGAGATGAAGCAAGGTCTCAAATTACTAGCTCAATTGCTGCCAATAGATTTGGTAAACCTGAAGAACTTGGAGCTACCTGTGCTTTCTTATGCAGTGAGCAAGCCAGTTTTATTTCAGGGCAAAATATTCAACTTGATGGTGGATCTTACGCTGGTTTATTTTAATTAATTTTTTGAATTGGTACGCACTCTTGAGCTAATAAATAACTTTCTATAGCTGAATCATCAACAAATCCCCAAACCCTGCAAAAGGAAACTCCATCTTCTCGGGTACCGAACTCTAAATCCGTCACTTTAATTCTGAATATCACTTTTTCAGTTCCTTTTTTAAGAACTTCATAAAAACCGCCAAGGAACATCTTTTGACCAACGACCACTACCGAATAGCTCATTTCCATCTTTTCCTTTGTAACATGCATAAAATCTGAAGGACCTGACCAAATAGCACCTTGGTCATCTTTTGATGAGGAACAAGAAATAAAAAAAATTAAAGGAAAAAATAATAAATATTTAATCCTTTTTTTTAGTTCGGTAATCGCCAAATTCTTTATCTCTTTTAGTTAGTGCCTCTTTAAGGCCGGAAGACAGTTCCTTTAAATGCTCCTGAGTGGATTTTGAATGCATTGCTAAAGCCTGCATTTCTGTTCCAGCCCTAATACCGGTGCGCATTCCCATTGCTTCCATTTGTCTATGAACAGCTCGTTTATTTATTGCTTGAATGTCAGATGGAACTTTAGCTATTTTCTCAGCTATTTTTATAACTTCTTTTGAAATCCTGTCTGGATCAAAACTCTTATTAGCAAAACCTTGTGATGCAGCTTCTTCTCCAGATATAGATTCTCCTGTTAGCATCATTTCCATAGCATTTCTCATACCTAACAACCATGGAAAAAACTGATTATCTGGAGGGCTCATAGATCTAACAACGGGATAACCTATTTCAGCATCATTAGCTACATATACCAAATCGCATGAAGCTGCTAACTCAGTGCCTCCAGCCAGGCAATAACCGTGAACTTCAGCTATAACAGGTGTTGAGAGATCCCAGATCTTAAAGGCTCCATCTGTCACATGCCTTGGCCAAAATCCATCAGAAGTACTTGTGTGAAAAGGTAAATCTTCTTTATTGTTATAGGAAAGATCGTAACCAGCACAAAAACAAGACCCCTTCCCTGCAATAATAATAACTTTAACTTCTAGATCATTGTCTAATTCTTCAAGGCTACTAAAAAGCTCTTGTCTAAGTGGATTGCATAAAGCATTTCTTTTTTCTGGTCGATTTAAATAAATCTTTCTAATGTGATCGGAGATCTTTTCTATTTCTATAAATTCAAGTTTCATTTATTTTTTAGAGATCACTTTACTCTTATTTAAAATTTTTAACACTTATCACTGTTCCTTCAATCTTTAATTCAAATGTCCTTAAATCTTCAAATGCAGGAGGTGATTGAACTGATCCATCAGTTAAATCAAAAACTGCGCCATGCAGAGGACACGTGATGTAATTCCCTTGAATTTCACCTCCGCAAAGAGGAATCATTGAATGGGTACAAAGATCTTCAACAGCAAAAAAACCTTCTTCTGTATGACAAATTAAAATATCGACGCCATTAAAATGAATAGATTGAGACTGTCCTAGATCTATATCTGTGGTATCAGAAACTACTAAGAAATTATCTTCAGACATCTAATTACCTCATAGATTTAGCTGCTTTATAGCCAGTTACGGATAAAAGCAATGCAAGCGGTAATGCTGCCCAAGAGATTGATAGAGTTATCAACCCAAAGCCAACTATCCATCCACCAGTTAAATCACCTGTTCTAGAAATAAAGGTGTCTACCAATACTGTTGATTTATATCTATCATTTCTCTTCATATCAGCATAATAGGTTTCTCTGGTAGGTTTATTAAGTCCATATTCAAATAGTCTCTGCATGACGCTTATAGTAAATACCGCAGCAATGACCGGGAATAAGTAATAGATAGAAAAAGCTACAGCAAATAGCAGTCCGTAAATAACTAAAATGATTAACGTTCCAAAACGTCTCATTAGAAAAGATGAAAACAAAACCTGCATTATCAAAGTAAGAGGTATTACAACTTGCTCAACAAAAGAGAAGTAAGAAGTTCTTTCACAAGGATCAGACGACCACTCTCTAATAATATCTAACGACATCATCCATGCAATGGTTGCTAATGTAGTAAAAAGAAGTACGTAAAGTGCAATATTTCTTACTTCTGGAACAGAAATTAAACTTTTAATTGCATCGCCAGCACTTCCACCTATTTCTTTTTTTTCAGCTAAGTCATTTCTATTTTCAACATGCAGATCTCTAGCAAGAAAAATAGATATACAAAGACAGATAATAGAAAAAATAATTAAAAAACTTGGTCCAGTATCTGAAATATCACTCCCGCAAACTTCTAACGCAAAATACTGAGTGACGCTCGTTCCAAAAAAGGCTCCTAAGGATCCACCTGCGCTGATAATTCCAAAAAGTCTTCTTCCATCATCACTATTAAAAAAATTAATTAAAGTTGCCCAAAAAATAGAAACTACTAATAAAGAATAAACATTTAACCAAACATAAAAGATATAGGCTGTCCAAACCCTTCCTTGATCTTCTAATAACGTCCATCCACAAAGGAACAACACAAAATTTACTATAAAAAAAGAGTAACAATAAAGGACAACTTTACTGCCATCTATCTTTGAAATAACATATGAATAAATAGGATTTATGCAGAGCATAACAAAAGCACCAACTGTGAGAAGAAGCGAAATAGGGTTAACAGAGAATCCAAGTATTATTAAATCTTCATATCCAAATTCAACAGCCAATTCATTTCTTATAGGGCGCAATGCATACCAAGAAGCTAAGACAAAAAAGAAAAACCCAAAGGCCTTTAAAAGAGGAAGATACTCTTCTTTTTTTATAGAAGGAAAAAAACGTTCTGAAATAGTATTCATTTCGTCATTTAGTTATTCACCATTATAGCTATGATGTTGAAAAAATAGTTTGTAAATTTACAATAACTTTATGGAGCTGCAACCGTTTATTATTTTTGGTACTTCCCATATCACCACTTTGGTCATTATTGTATTTTTAGCATTTTTTTTTCCAAGATCTTACAAGGATAGATCAGTTTCCGAGAAAGAAAAAGTAGCAAAGATATTAGGTGTATCTATTATCGTACTTGAATTAATTAAACCTTTTATTTGGCACTCTCTGGACTATCCTTGGATAAGATTAATACCCATACACATGTGTAGTTTATCAGGCTTCTTTATTGGAATATTTCTACTTACTAAAAAAAGATTATTATTTGAAGTTGCATTCTTTTGGGGCATAGGAGGAGGAATAAATGCCCTCATAACTCCTGACGTTACTCTAACGTTTCCAGATCCTGTATATATATTATTCTTTTTTGGACATGGCTTGCTTATTGTAAATATAGCTTATGCTTGTATAGCGTTAAGCAATCGCCCTACTTTTGATTCGGTTAAGAATGGGATTTTCTTCACACTAACTGTACTTCCTATTATTTACATTATTAACCTACTTTTAGGTCCGCCAGCTAATTATTGGTTCTTAGGTACAAAACCAACAGAAGGTCAAAGCATCATGGATTTCTTTCCTGATCCGCCTTTACATATTCCTTTTTTAATAGTTATAGGGGCGTTTTTATTCTTATTAATTTATTTACCTTACTGGTTATATGACAAATTTAAGAATCCAGATGCTGAATAAATAAGGTAGGAATGTTGCAAGTATTAGATTTAATAGTGGAGACAAGTGTATTGGGCTTCCTTCCTTCCTTAACTTCAGAAGCCTCTATTCCTAATTCAGTTAATCTTGCGTAAGTTTCCTCCAAATCTTCTACATCCCAAGCTAAGCCCCATAAACTGTCTTTAGACTGTTCTTCATCGGGTCTAGCTATTACCTCTATCGTGGTTTGATTTAATCTAAAAAACAGCATTCTACCGCCCCATTTTTCTACTGTTTGATCTAGAGCTAATCTAATTCCTAAATCTTTCTCGTAGACCTGAATAAAGCCTTCTGCATCATTGGTATTGATAACCACATGATCTAACTTATGCACAGAATCAGATTTAAAATTATCTAATAAAGCTAGTTTTCCTGTTTTATGTTCTATAACAAAAGAAAATAAACCTCTGGTAATTTCATTTGGTAAAAACAAACTTTCCCAAGTTCTTTTCTTGCCTGAGTCTTCATCAAGGCCTTCTCCTGAAGCAAGGCTAGATAATTCATATCCTTTTGAAGAAAGTTGTTCTTTAGTGCTTTCTATATCATCTGAACCAAAAACTAGGCCAGCTAATCCCTCTCCATTCTCTTCTATGGAAGAGTTAACTAAAGATGCTCCTGCACCCTCACCGTTAGCTGCAAGTAATTCAAAATATAGATTATTAAAATTAAAGATTGAATTTTTAGTTCCTAAAGATTCATGTTCCCCTCTCCATACGGGATCATGACCAAAAATCTTCTTATAGTTATCTTCCGCAGCTTCTAAATCTTTAACAGCTACAATTAGATGATCAATTCTTTCTATCAAGGTAAGTTAGATTGAATAAAGTTCTCTATTCGTTGATAAAGAATTAAATTCATTTCTAAGATTTGAATCACTAATCTTTTCAAATAATTTAACAAATTCTTCAGACCTTACTGCCACACTTTCTCGGTGCACTTCCTCTCCATGCCAAAGAACCATCTTTTTCCATAAAGGATCTATAATTTCAGAACCTTTCTTTTCTCCTCCGTCCACCGTCTTAAAGGTGAAAGATCTTAACTCCGATATTAAAAGATTAAGATACGCAACGTGTATGGCTTCATCTTGCCTTATTCTAGACACCATTTCTCCTGCCAATAACGCATCTTCTCTCCTGTCCATAAATACGTCTTCTGACTTAGCTAGATTCATGCAATAAGAAAAAAAACTTTCAGCTCTTATCTCAATCATTAGGACATCCAACAATAAGTTAAGTATTCCTTCGTGCTCGATAGGTAGATCAGGCAATTCTCTTTCCTGGGCAGGTCTTCCTATTGATTCAGGGACTTCAGGGATAGGATAAGCATCTTTTCCTAATAATAAATCTCTTGCTGCAAACCACATCTGATCATGTGCTCCTTGATTGCTATCAGGATCCCCTCCTTCATCAAATCCATGAGCAATGAATAAGCCTTTATTCATATGTGCTAAACAAGTATCTGATATATCTTCAACTATGACATCTTGAAAATTTGGTGCTTCAATTTCTGCTAGAGCCCTACCTCTTGCCTCTATAATTCCCGTAATGGTTAAACTATTCCAAAGAAACTGTCCTTCACCTTGATTCAGGAGTAATTTTGCTTGATTTAAGCTCGGAAAATTATCATGTTTCAGTATATCTACCGAACAATCTAGGAGTTCATGCCCTCTATCATTTAAGATCTTTGTCCATTGATCTACTGCTTTCCATCTAATACGAGTTCTAGGAGAAATATATTCACCCTCCTCGTCTAAACCACCATGTAAGAGATAGCCTGCCATTTCATTGGGTTGAGCGAAATCATGATTACTAAGTATTTCTTCTTTTGTGTATATCATTTAAAAAAACCTCTAACTTTTATTTTTAGATTATTCCATATGTCCTTGCCCTTTTGAACAATTTCTGGGCCTAATAGAATCAAACCAGGATACCACGTTACTTGACTTGCTACGTATATGCCTCCGCCTTTAAGATATTCACCCATGGCAGCAACCACTATCCCAGCAATAGAAAGAATAACTGAAACGACAATTAAGACCCATCCAAAGAGTTTTCTTGTTTTAGTAAAGTTACTGGTCATAAAATTCTTAAATGTTATAAACTTATATACCAACTACTCTTAGAGTAGCCCTATATGAAAAAACCATTTTATTTATTTTTAATTATTTTCCTAGGTTTAGGATGTCAAAACAATGGAGATGCAATGAACCCTTTCTTAACAGAGTATGATACACCTTATCAAATCCCTCCCTTTGAAAAAATTAAGTTCTCCCATTATGAACCCGCTTTTCAAGAAGGAATGAAACAACATTTATCTGAAGTTGAACAAATAGCCTCTAACCAAGAAAATCCAACTTTTGAAAATACTATTGCTGAATTAGAAAGAGCAGGAAAGACACTTGATAAAGTTTCCAGCGTTTTCTTTAACTTACTAGGCTCTAACACTTCTGATGAAATGGATGCGTTGGCAATGACAATTAGTCCAGCACTATCATCTCATAGCGACAGCATTCTCTTAAATAAGGATCTTTTCACTAGAATTAAAACTTTATATAACCAAAAAGATTCTCTTGGGCTATCTACAGAACAAGAAAGACTTCTTAATGAGACTTATAAAGGTTTTGTAAGATCGGGAGCTAATCTTTCTGATTCTGAAATGAAAAGGTTAGTAGACATCAACAGTTCTCTTTCCACTTTGTCAGTTAAATTTGATTAAAATGTACTGAAAGAAACTAATGGCTTTAGCTTAGTAATAGACAATGAAGACGAGCTTGATGGCCTGCCTGACGAAGAAATAAGACAAGCTTCATTATTAGCTGAATCAGAAGGACACAAAGGAAAATGGGTTTTTAAACCTACCAGGGTCAGTATGTACCCTTTCTTAACGTATTCTACTCAAAGAGAGCTCAGAGAAGAGCTGTATAACTCCTATATACAAAGAGGAGATAACGATAATGAATTTGATAATAAATCTCTTATTGTTGAAATGTTGGAATTAAGGAAAGAAAAAGCCAATCTAATGGGCTTTAAATCTCATGCTGATTATGTTCTTGACGACACAATGGCTAAGAAAACTTCTAGAGTTGATGATTTGTTACAACAAATTTGGGAACCTGGTATTGCCAGAGCAAAATCTGAAGCGGAAGAAATGCAGAGCTTAATTAAACAAGAGGGTGGAAACTTTGAACTCGCAGCCTGGGATTGGTGGCACTACGCGGAAAAAATAAGACAAGCTAAGTACAATTTCAGTGAAGAAGAAGTTAAGCCTTATTTTAGTGAAGATAGAGTCTTACAAGGTGCCTTTGATGTAGCTTCAAAACTCTTTGATATTACTTTTGTAGAAAGAAACGATTTACCTAAATACAGAGATAACATAAGAACCTTCGAAGTTCTTAATGAAAAGGATGAAATCATCGGAATCTTTTATACCGATTTCACACTTAGACCAAATAAAGGTGGAGGTGCGTGGATGAATACTTTCAGAAGCCAAAGTAAATTTGATGGCAAACAAATACCCATTGTTGTAAATGTTTGTAATTTCCCACCTGAAAATGAAGATGGTGTATCCCTGCTCTCTTTCGAACAAGTTGAAACTTTGTTTCATGAATTTGGGCATGGACTACATGGACTTTTATCAGATGCTAATTATCCGAGTCTTTCTGGTACGCGGGTTACTAGAGACTATGTAGAATTCCCTTCACAAATGATGGAAAATTGGGCAAGAGAACCTGAG
>MDSV01220730.1_pt1 | contig 10896 bp, 3 predicted proteins | sample 810851 | NCBI WGS metagenome assembly MDSV01 (sample SAMN05326640, study PRJNA326480) | marine metagenome | isolation source: seawater | place: Atlantic Ocean: North East | collected 2012 | reverse complement strand
GCGCCAAGCTCGCCGGCTCGGGCGCGGGGGCGGCCCGCCGCCGCGCGGGCGGCGCGGCCGGAAACGCGGACGGCGCCGACCGCAAGTCGTCCTTCCTCTCCTCGACGCCCTTTCGCGGGCTGAACAGCCTGGTCGCGTCGCGGTACCTTGTGCAGCTGCACACGCGCGCGTCGCGCAAGATCACGCTCGCGTCCAAGTCCAGCGACGCGCCCACCTGGGACGAGACGCACCACTTCCTGACCAACCCCGACGCGGTGTTGACGGCGGTGGTGACAACCACCAACCTCAAGGAGCTGGGGCGGTGCGAGATCCCGCTGCGGCGGCTGGTGGCGGACGACCGCGCGCGCAAGACCACCCTCCTGCACATCCCGCTCGGGGACCCGAAGCCGTACCTCGTGCCTGTGCCGGTGCCGAAGAAGCCCGTCTCCGCGCTCAGGGTCACGCCGGAGGAGCTTGACGCGCTCGCCGAGGACCACGAGTTGGCGCTGGAATCGCACGCGCTGGAACTGGCGACGCTCCGCGTTAACGTGCTGGACGCGGCGACGCGGCCGACGCCGCTCGCGGACGTGCCCGTGATCACGTGCGAGCTGGAGTACATCCCACTCGGGCTGGAGGCGTCGTCTGCTGCGGGCGGCGTGAACCCTAACCCGGAACCGAAGCCCGACTCGGACTCGGAGGAGGCGTCGGGCTCCGGCGACGACGCCGACGAACGGCGGGGTATCCTGACGGTGTTCGTGACGCGGGGCGTGCACATCTTGAGCGAGGCGAGCAACGGCGAGACGCGGCCGTGCGCGACGGCGACGTGCGCGGGGCAGACGTACACCACGGAGGCGCCCGTGGAGAAGACCAGGAACCCGATCTGGGACGAGGAGTTCCTCTTCTTCAACGTCGCGCCGAGCGAGACGCTTCGGCTCGACGTTCGCGACGGGACGCGGAAGGGCGAGTTCCTGGGCGGGTTCAACCTGGGCGTGCGCGAGGTGGCGACGAACAAGGAGCTGTCAGACATGTTCCACCTCACCGGCGTGTCCAACGCCGCGCACGTCTTCATCAAGGCCAGGTTCGCGTACATGTCCTAGGCGCGTCGGTCGATAAGACGCGCGCGATGATACGACCTCGACGTCGTCTAGCGTCTCGACGTGACAAAAACAAACCCGCGAAACGTATCCATAACACTCGCGTCTCCTTGCGCTACTGCACGGAGTGGTTCCACTCGTCGTCGCTCGAGATCCGGGAGCCCTCCGCGAACGGCTCGACGAACTTGCCCTTCTGCGGAGGCACGATGCGTCGTCTCCGCCGCTCGCGGTCACGTAAGCCCCCGAGCTGCGCGCGCACGGCCCAACGCGTCTCCTGCTCGCGTTGCCACTCGGATTCCTCGGCGGCGAAGGCTCGCGCCGCCGCCGCCGCCGAAGCCGCGCTCGCGGCGTCTTTTTTTTCGGCGTCGCCGTCCGACGCGCGCTCCGGCTCCTCGATCGTCTGGTTCCGCACGCCACCGGGTGGCGCGTTTCGTCGCGCCTCGGACGAAGCGTCGGTATCGTCGGTGCCGGAAACGTCGGTATCGCTCGAGTGGGACACTCTCGTCTCGGTCTTCGTCGCGGCGGGCGCGACGCGGCGCCGGCGCACATTCACCGACGTCGCGCCCCTCTCCACCTCGCGCATAACGCGGAGCTGGTCGGACCACTTCAATCGCCACGCCTCCGTCCCCACGTTCGCCAGCGTGCCCCGCTCGTTCGCGAGCGCGTTGTATGCCTCGCAGACGGCCGCGAACCGCGCGTCCGCGTCCGCGTCCGCGCACACGTCGGGGTGGAGCCGCTTCGCCAGGCGCTTGTACGCGCGCTTCACCGCCTCGGGGGAGGCGCCGGGAGACACGCCGAGGGTGAAGTACATCCGCTCGGCGTCTTCCGGCGAGAGCGCGCGCGCGCGGAGCCGCGAGCCGCGTGAACCCTCGCGCGCGCGCGCGGAGGGCGCGGCGACAGGACATGATGCCGCGCTCAGCGCCGAGCGCATCGCGAACGACGACATCGTCGCGGCGCTCGACTATGGTGATCCTGACGCTTGGCGCGAGAAAATGTGGTTGTCGTCCACTCGCGACACCCAAGATTTCGGCGTGCCACGCCAGCTCATCAGCTGAGCCCTCGCGCTCTCGGCGACTTTTTCTCGTTGGAGCTTTTGAACGTCGTACCCCTTTGAGAAGAGCGTTTCGTCGGCAAGTCCCGTGACCCGCGGCACTGAGACACGCGCGCCATCTCGTCCCGCCGTGTCCGCGAATTCGATCTCAGGCCGACGTTCAAGAAGGTGCGCGCCGCCCGCGACCCGTGCGCGCCGCCCCGCGCCCGAAACGCGTCCCCTCCCTCGCTCGGGTCAACACCAATGTGTTTTCGCGACAGCTGTGCCTTTCCCCCCTCGGAGACCAAATCTGACGCGACCGCGCCTGCGCAGAGCGCGGCGCGGAGCACGCCTCGCCGCCTCACGCGCTGACCCACCCATCCTCCGTCGATTAACTACCTGAACCCGCTCCAACACCCGCGTGCGACCCGCCCAGCGCCTCGCCTCGGCTCTGTCCGGCGGCCCGACCCGCTCCCGAGAGCACACATCTGCGCCGAAACGGCGCCTCGCGTTTCGCGACCCGAAGCCTCGTGGGCGACCATGTCGACCCCCCTGCGCACGCCCGGCAGCGCGCGCACTCGCGCGCTCGGGTTCACGCACGACTCTGACTCGGACGACGACTTCTCCCCCGGCGCCTCGAGCGCCGCGCGCCTTGCCTCGGTGCGGTTCGGGTACCCCTCCGCGGGCGTTTCCTCGGCGTCGCGCATCCGGTCCCGGGAGCTCGCGGCGGCGCGCAACTTCCGCGAGGCTTCTCGCGAGAAGGCGACGCTCAAGCAGCACTGCGACGAGCTCGAGGAGAAGGTCAAGGCTCTGGAGCAGAGCCTGAGTGAGACCGTGGCGGTGACGAAGGCGCAGAAGGAACTCGAGCTCGAGAAGGAAACGAAGGTGGAGTCGCCGAGCGACGCGGAGAGAGCTCTGGCGACGGAGCGCGACGCGGCGCTCGCCGCCGCGGAAAAGCGAGCCGCCGCCGCGGATGCCGAGCTCGCGAGTCTTCGCGCCGAGCTGGCTTTGGCGACGGAGAACCACGAGTGGCTGCGCCGCGCGCTGGAGGCGCGCACGGCGGCGAATGCCACGGCGGAGACGGAGCGCCAGGCGCTCAGCGCGCGCGTGGTGGAGCTCGAGCGCATCGTGGACGAGTCCGAGGCGCACCTCTCGGCGCTGCAGGTGGAGCGCGAGGCGCACAAGATGAAGTACAAGCGGCGCGCGGCGGCGGCGACGGCGCAGCGGCTCGCCGCGGAGGCGACGGCGGCCATGCTCAAGGGCGAAATAGCCCGCATGCGCGCGCAGATGGAGACGAGTCATGCGTCTCCCAAGTCGGAAACTGCAGTGCTCGCGGATGCGACGAACCGCGCGGTGGCGGGGTTGAGCGAGCCGTCAGCCTTTCCGCGCGTCGCGGGCGGCGCGGAGAATTCGGCGCCTTCCGAGACAGCCTCGCCCTCCTGCGCGAAGGACGACAGCGCGATGGGCTGCGTCGGTCCCGCGGAGGACGGGTCGGAGAGCGTGTCCAAGCCGGCGCGGAAAAGAGACGTCGCGCTCTCGTCGCCCGCCGCGGCGATGGAGTTTGAGCGCGCGCCGGGGCCGAAGCGCTTTTTCAAAGCCGCGGGGCTCGCGGGGCTCGCGGCCCGAACGTCCTCGGCGCTCCGTCCTCAGTCGGCGCGGACGAAGGGTATCTTCTTCCTCACGGACGTCTCACCTCGCGACTCGGTCGCAGGGTCCGCGCGTCTCTTCGTGCGCGTCGCTTCGGCTCTGATGCGCGACGCGGAGGATGCCAGGCGTGGCGTTCGAGTCACGCCGCGCACGGCGAGCGTCAACCTTTTCCTCGCGTGCCTCGTCACGGCGTGCGTTTTTTTGGCGATGCGGCTTTCGTCCGCGACCGCCTTCGAGCCCCTCGGTCTGAAAATTGTGTACGGCGTGCGCATGGGGGGCGTGCCCCCGCAGAAAACCTTCGGTGCGGAGGGCGCGTTCGGCTTCTTCTCGTTCCTGAACCACCTGCGGAACGGTCTGGCCAGGCTCGGCGTCGTCATGGCGGCGTGAGCGTCACGCGCGAAGCTCGCAAACGGCGCGCGAGACGAAAAATATTTTTATCGCGCTGTTTCGAGTCACCAGTAGCATATATAGCGGGGGAGAGCGCTCAAGAGAGCGCGTCGTGATGCACGACCCGGGAAACTGTGTATCTGTACTAGAATTCCAGAATGTCACGTCGTCGTCGCGTCGTGACCCGACGCGCGTCGGTCGGATCCGCGCCGACCGCGGATGACCCTCTTCGCCCGTCGCCGAAAAGTTTAGGAGGATTCTTCAACGCGATTTCAAGGCGTGAGTTATTCCGAACTTGGCGAGGGGAAGTCAGAGGCGACCGCGCGAGGCACCCGCACCAGCACAGCCGCACGGGCTTGCTGAAGGCGGCCATGTTTTGGCCGAGCTCCTCCTCCGCGGCGAAGGGGACGTTCCGGTACGCGCGCGTCCCCGCGTTCGCTCTCGGGTGTTCTCCCTCTCCTCGGTGGATCTCGCGACCGCTCGTGGCTCCCGCCATCCGCGCCTTTTCGTGGCCTCTTCGCGGCTTTTCGCGCGTCGTCCGACGGCACGGGACGCGACCACCCGGGAACACCACCCCGCGCCGTCGGACGAGGGGCGGGCTTCTCTTCCCGATCCCCACGCGCGTGCCGTTCGCTGACTTCTCGGTATCACCCCATCGCGCGGTGGTCTTCGTCTCCCCGCTCGCGTCGCTCTCGTTCCCGACGCGAAAACCAGCCCGAAGAAGAACTACACCACCGGCAAGGGCGAGGCTTTGCGACAGCACATCGACGCGACGCTCGGTTCAGGGAACCTGCGCGAAGCGGTTTTGCTCCCGCCCGGCGAGGACCTGAACGAGTGGCTCGCCGTGAACACTGTGGACTTCTACAACGCCATCTCCGTGCTGTACGGGACGCTCGCGGAGTACTGCGTCGACGCCACCTGCCCGGCGATGTGCGCCGGTCCCAAGTACGAGTACCGCTGGGCGGACGGCGTCGCCGTGAAGAAGCCCATCCGGTGCTCGGCGCCGCGGTACGTGGAGTACCTGTTCGAATGGGTGGAAAAACAGGTGGACGATCCCGCGCTGTTCCCGCAAGGCGCCACGGGGGGGGCGTTTCCTCCAGGGTTCCAGAACGCCGTGAAAAAAATCTTCACCAGGCTCTTCCGCGTGTACGCGCACGTGTACCACTCGCACTTCGCGCGCGTCGTCGACCTGGGGGCCGAGGCGCACCTCAACACGCTCTTCAAGCACTTCGTGTTCTTCACGCACGCGTTCCAGCTCGTGAAGCGCGAGGAGCTCGCGCCCCTCGGCGAGCTCGTGGACGGCATACTGGGCGTCGCCGGCCGGAGGGAGACCAGGAACGAGGAGGGTGCGGGCGTGGGGGAGGGCGACCGACGAAGCGCGTAGGACGAAGTCTATTAGCTCTCGTTCGCCGGCGGTCGCGGCGGACGACGCTGTGAAGAAGATCGAAACGGGGAACGTCTCGTCAGTTTCCGCTTCCATTTTTTTTTCCGTCTTGAAGCGAAACGCCGGACGACAACGACGTCTGCGCGCCGATGGATCTGCAATCTGCGCCACAGGCGGTCGCGCTGCCTCGCGGGGGCACGGACGCGTCGCGGTCGGGGCGCTCGCCGTTCGCGGGCCCGTCGTTCAACGCGCGGCGCGCAAGCTTCGGGAGGCGCGCGGTGCGTGTCGCCCGCCGCGATGGCGCGGGGCAAGGCGAGCGCCGGCAAGAAACCGTCGTCGGGAGGGGTGGGGTCGGCGCTCGACCCGTCGCGCGGCGAGGACGCGAAGGAACAGGCGCTTCGCGCGGAGTGCCTCAAGTGTTACGAGATCTTCACCAAGAAAGGCGCCCTGGCGCGGGCGACGAAGGAGCTGGATAAGCTGGTGGAGGCGAACCCCCAGCACCCGCTGGTGCGATACGCGCGCGTGCGTCTCGCCCATCGCGACGCTCTGGACCAGACGCGACCGGAGATGATGGAGAAGAAATTCGAGGAGGCGAAAAAAGCGGCGCGAGCCGCCGCGGTCGCGTGTCCGCGCTCGATCATCCTCAAGGCCGTGTTCGCACAAACATGCCTGGACTGCCCGGACGCGGAGAAGGAAGCGATCAAGGCGATGGTGCACGAGGCGCATGCCGTGATCAACGCGGCGGTGGCCGCGGCGAACGACCCGAAGCAGGCGCGCGAAAACGAAAAAAAAACCGGCGCCGACGGAACCGCCGACGCCGCCGACGCCGGCGCGTCCTCTGACGGCGACACTTCTCTCATCACGGCGAAGCTTCAGCTTGAGGGGCTCGCGCAGGCGTTCAAGGAAGAAGTCACCGCCTGTCTGGAACTGGACAAGGAGGCGCTCTCCATGATCGCGTTTCCGCGCGCCAGCCTGAAGGCGATGAAGAGTAAGACCGCCCCGCGGGCGTACGATTTTCTCAAGGGCTGGGTGAGCGAGCGGCTGAACCAACTCGAGATATATAAGGAGCGCTTTATTTTACGGGCTCAACGCCAAGCGGGGGCTTCCGCAGTCGCGGACGTTTCGGCGGCGTACGTCGATGTCCGCGACACGCATCGCAAGGCCTCGCTCGCGGACGACGGCGCGCTTAAAAAGCGCGCCGACGAGCTCGAGAAAAAGGAGGACGGATATCGCATCTTCGGCGCGATGCAACAGGCGGAGAAGAAAAAGGCGGAGAATCGCGCGCGCGCAGAAAGCGAACGGCTTGGAGTTTCCGCGGATCAGGTCGTGCCCCAGGCGATGGAAGTGGACGGGGGCGACGGCGTGCCGCCCCCGAAGGCTTTCGTTGACTCGCCGCCGGAAAAAGAAAAAGCCGAGAAGGCGAGCGCCGCGTCGAGGCTCGCGGAGAAGCCGCGTCCCTCCAAGACGCGCGCCGAGAATCCCAACGCGGTGCCCGCCGCCGTGCAGCGGTTCTGGAAGGCGCAGGTGGCGCGCGACCCCTCCGCGGTGCTCCGACTGACGGATGTCCCCGTCCGCGAGCTCCGCGCGGTCGCGGAGCGGGACAAGAGCGGCGGCGTCGCCGAGGCGGCGCGCGAGGCGCTGCGCGCCGCCGCCGAGCGCGGCGCGTTTCGCGTGTGGCGGTGCGGCGTCGCCGCGGAGGCGTGCGAGGCGGGCGGGACGCACGCCTCGGAGGAGGCGTGCTTCCGGTGCGCCGAGCGACACGTCCCGTGCGCCTCGCCGGCGCTGCGCGACGCCGGGGACGCGAGGACGTGGCTCGCGCCCATCGCTCGCCTCGGCGACGTCGCGCTTGACGCGGACCCGCGCGCTTTCGCGCGCGACGGCGACTTCGCCGTCGCGTCCGGCGGCGCGGACGCGGACGCGCTGGTCCGCAGCGAGGGCGGCCGGTCTTTCCTCCACGAGACGGATGCGTTTACCGAGCACCCCTGCTCTTTGGTGTCGGGCGGCGAGTTCGTCCCCACGCCGGGGGAGCTTGGCGCGCGCGTCGGCGGCCGGAACGCGCCTCTGCTCTCCGTGGACCCGGACGTGCTCCGCCGCGACGCCGCGCTGGGCGGAACGGACGCGAGCTCGAGCGCACTCTCCGCGGCGGACCGCCCTCCCGGCGCGGCAGACCCAGCCTCATGCGAGTACGAGTTTGTCGGCACGGCCGCGATCGCCGCGCCTCCGCTGCGAACCGCCGAGGAGACCGAGCTGCGCGCGCAGCGCGTGGCGGTGCTCGAAGACGCGCTCGCGCGTCTGCGCGTGGAAGGTCCCGCGGCGGTGGAGAGGCTGCGCGAACATGCGCAGCACCCCGGCCTGCTCCCCCGGCTGCACGCGGACAGCGAGGGTGGCGCGCGCGGCGACGGGTTCCTGCGCGAGGGCGCGAGGGGCTTCGCGATCGCCGAGCGCGACGCGTCGGTCGTGAGCACGGGTTTCCTCGCGCGCCTCGGCGACGGCGCCGAGGCGCCCGCGGCGGAGGAAACCGCGAGCGCAGCGCTCGAGGCGCGGAAGGGTCAGAACGTCCCGCGCGCGCTCGGCTTGCGCGAGCACGCCGCCCACTTGCGGAGTATCCAGGAGACCCTGCGCGCGCGCGCGCGCGCGGCCGGGCCGGACGCTCCTGTTTCATTGCAGGGCCCCGAGCGCGCGGCGTACGCCGCGGTCGCGGCGGAGCTCGCGCCCGTCGAGGACCCGGAGCGCGTCGCCGGCGACGGCGCGCCCAGCTGGGCGCGAGGCGCGTCGTCGTCAGACGTGCCGCCTCCGGCGGATGACGAAAGCTGCATCGCGGACATCCTCGCGTCGCTGCGCCTCCTCGCGGACGCGGCCGCGTTGCCCCTGCGCGCGCTGCAGAGCCTCGCGCAGTTCTGCGCGGCACGCGAGGCGGCGCGCGCGGAGGAGAAGGAGGCGCGCCTCCGCGGCGAGGGCGTGCGGCGTCGGCGCGGCGTCGGCTTGCTCGGCGTCTCGGGCCGCGCCGAGCGCGTGTTGTCGTCGTCGCCGGAGGCGAAAGACCCGGTCGGCAGGCCGACGTTCGGCGAGCCACGCGCCAGCGAAACGCGCGGCGACGACGCCGCGAACGCGTCTCTGAACGCGTCTCCGAACGCGTCTCCGAACGCGCCGATCCGCGGGTTCGACGACCTCGTCGCGCGGCTGCGGCGCGCGGAGAGCGAGGACCTGCGCGCGGCGTGGTCGTTTTGCCGCCGCCGCTGGTGGGAGCACGCGCCGGCGGCGTCCTTCGCCGCGCGCGGCGGCGGCTCGACCGCCGCGGTTCCCGACGCGCTCTCCGCGCGGTCGCCGGTGTTCGGGCTCGTGGCCGCGGACGAGGCGGCGCGGGAGGCGCCGGCGGCGCCGGGCGCGCGGCCGGACGAGAAGCGGAAGAGCGGGAAGGGCGGGAAGGGCGGGAAGGGCGGGAAGGGCGGGAAAGAAAAGCCCGCGCCTTCCGGACGCGAGTGGGTCCCCGACGAGCGCGCGCTCGCGCTGCGCGTGTCGCGCGGGGTGTGGCGCGAGCTGTACGGCGACTTCGGGAGGACTCCGAACGAGACTCCGGAACCCGCGGGCGAGAGGGAGAGGCTCGTCCCCGTCGAGGAGGCGTTCCTCGGTGAGCACCTCCTGAAGTGGCTGTGGAAGCGCGACGCCGGAAACCCGGCGAAGCCGCCGCCGCCGCCGCCGCCGCGCGACGCGTCCGCCGCGGGTTTCTCGCGCGCGCTCGCGCGCCTCGACGCGAACGACGTCCTCGTTCGCGGCTTGCTCGTGGCCAAGCTCGACGTTCGACGCAGAGTGGACGCGTGCGTGGTGCTGGCCGGGCGACTGGCCGCCGGGCCCGCGCCGCGCGACTGGGACCACGCCGCGGAATCGGGCCGCGCGGCGTTCCGGGCGCTCTGGTCCCGGAGCGCGTTTTTGAAGTTGGCGGTGCACGAGCTGCGCCGCGCGCTCCTGGAGCGCGACTGCGCCGAGCTGGAGCAGCGGCAACTCGTGCTGACGCAGGAGATGCGCGGGCTGGCCGAGGAGTTCCATCAGCTCGCCGATCGCCTGCGGGGGATCGATCAGGAGCAGCGCATCGCGGACCGCGACGCGAAGGCGAAGCGGCAGATCTCCTCCAAGCTCTCGGGCGCGGGCGCCGCCGGCGCCGAGCGCGACGCCAGCGCGCGTCGCGACCGGCTCGCCGAGCTGTGCCGTGGACGCCAGGCCGAGCTGAAGCGGCGCCACGACGAGCTGCAGTGCGTCGAGCTCCCCGAGGTGTCTGAGGCGTTGCAGCGTCTGATGGCCGCGCTACGCGTGCTCGAGCGCGACGGCCATCCCGATCGCGCGGACGTCGACGTCGCGCTCGACCCCGAGGACGGGTCGCGGTACATGCGGTGCTCGCGGGCGTACGCGGCGAGGCGCGAAGCCGATCTCGAGGCGTGGATCGCGAACGAGGGCGCCGTCGTTCCCGAAAGCACGGACGCGTTGGCGCGTTCGGTGGCGCGCATCCCGTTCCGGCTCGCGACCCCGCTGTGTTTGGCGCAGGAGCGCCTCACGAAGCTGGACCTACAGATGGAAGCCGCGCAGAGCGCGCGCGCCCGAGCCGTCGCGGGCGCGCACCTCGAGCGCGCCGCCGCCGGCGACGCCGCCGTCGCCGCGCTCGAGCGCGCGGCGACGGCGGCGATCCGCGAGCGCCTGGAGCGGCTCGCCGCGGACTTCGCTGCGGACGAAGCGGTGGCCGAGCAGGAGCGCTTCCTCGCCGAGGAGGGCGAGGCTTCCGAGGCGCGCCGCGCCAAGGAGGAGAAGGCGCGCGCGAAGCGCGCCAAGGAGAAAGCGCGTGCGCGCGAGGCGAGGGCGGCGGAGGAGGCGGAGCGCGAAGCCGAGAAGGCGGCGGCGGCGAGGGAGGCGGCGGCGAGGGAGGCAGAAGAGGCGGCGAGGCGCGTCGCCGCAGAGGCGGCTCGCGTGGCCGAGCGGCGTGACTCGGAGGAGGCGGCGGAGGCTGCGCTCGCGGAACGCCGCGAGCAGCTGCTCGTCGAGGAGGCACAGCACCTGGAGTCGGACCGCCGCGCGCTCGAGCTGGCCGTAAGAGTTTCGGCGGAGCACGAGCGCCTGCGGGCGCGGGCGCAGGCGGAGGCGCAGGTGAAGGTGGCGGAGGCGGAGCGCGTCGCCGCCAAGGCGGCGCGAGCCGCCGAGGACGCCGAGAAAGCAGCCACCTCCCTGAACGCATCCGCGTCGGACTTCAGGCCCGCGAAGACCTCTGCGCCGGCGGAGAAGCCGCGCGAGACGGTCGCCGCCGTTGACGAGTACGCGAGCCCGCCGCCGCCGCCACTGCCGCCGGGGCCGCCGCCGCCGCCGCCGCCGCGGTCGCCGCCGCCGCCGCCGGG
>MDSV01177389.1_pt1 | contig 10896 bp, 9 predicted proteins | sample 810851 | NCBI WGS metagenome assembly MDSV01 (sample SAMN05326640, study PRJNA326480) | marine metagenome | isolation source: seawater | place: Atlantic Ocean: North East | collected 2012 | reverse complement strand
GCAATGCACCACCGGCAATCGTTGTCCCCGGGGTAGTGGTTTCGGTTTTGGTTGTGCTCACGCTAGCCACCAGCGATGGCAGCAAGGCAGAACGTGCTTGAGGCAAGCGCTCCTTGTCTGCTTGGTATGAGGCTCTGGCAGCACCGACTACCGCGTCGTTATCCTTGGCAGAGAGAAAAACATCCATCAGATCATCTGCCATCACAGGCGCAGACAGGGCCGCTGCGATCAGCGACGCGCTCACTAGCATGCTGGCAAAAAATGGATTGGTCTGTGGCATTCGGATTCCTTTCAAACTGATCTCTAAGTGCGCTGGTATCGAATAGCTTGCGAGAGGCCGAATTATGCCCATATTGACAATGCAAGTAACGTGAATGAGCCGACGTAACCAATTGCTGCAATTGGTGATGTTGTCGAGCAATTCTTCCATGACACCAAGGCGTTGGGCTAGGTATATTAGCCCGTCGCTTAGCAAGAACAGAACCTGTGTCAGATAAACGCCCGGAAACAGATGCCGATATCGTCAGCCGCTCTACGGAGTTGAGCTACGACTTTGCGACGGGTGGCCAATACGGCAGCCGCCGCTATCACCACGATTTGGTAGGGCATATGGCAGAGTGCGATATGAATTTTTTGCGTCTGATGCAGCTGTTCCCAAACGTACGCGAGGCCGACTTTCGCTGTGTGATGTTGTTTCCCGGTAGCTCTGGAGCGCGGGTAGAACTTAAAGTTCTCAAACGTGGGCCCTACACTACACTACTGCAGCTTACCCAGGTGCCTAAGCAGGATTGGGGTAGCAGCCCGAATATGAAAATTCAGCTATACCATGACACCAAGAGCGCGGAAGTTGTTGCCTACCAGCATCAGTCGCGTTTCCACGGTGCTTACGAATATCCGAACAAGCGCATGCGCGCCCGGGACGAAAAAGAGCAGCTAAACCGCTTCCTTGGCGAATACCTGGCATTGTGTCTGGCTGTTGGTATGAGTCCCGACGCCCTTGGGCTCGAATCGCAGCCCTCAGCCGCATCTCTACATTCTTCCCAATCTAGTGACGAGGCTTAGTTCGACCCGGTGCAACACACCCTGTTACACATCACCGACTGCCACCTAGTTCCACAAGGCGAAAGACTCCTCGGCGCTGATACCTACTCCAACCTGCAGGCTGTCCTGCAGCACGCCTGTGCGGAAGTTCAGCCTGATGCGGTTGTAGCGACCGGTGATCTGGTGCATGGCGGCACTGCAGAGCTGTACCCACAACTGCAGCATATCCTGCGCTCGTTTACGGATGCTCCGCTTCTGTGCATGCCGGGCAATCATGATTGTGGTGAGGCCATGGTGCAGGCGGGTCTACCCATGGAGCCGTTGGCGTTGGGGCCATGGACTGTTTTTGCTCTGGACTCACATGAGGACGATCAACCCGCCGCCAAGGTAGAGGATGTTGAGCGTGCGGCGCTGCTCACGCGCTGGCAAAGCACCAAAAGCGAATACGGGTTGCTTGCAACCCATCATCCGCTGCTGCCGATTGGTTCGCCATGGCTCGACAAAGACCGTATTTCTGCGCCAGAGGACTTACTCAACGAGCTAATTGACCTAGCTGGGCCGAAATTCTGCGGCGCCATTTTTGGTCACGTGCATCAGGTAGTGCATGGGCATTATCGTCGCCGTCCACTGTTGGGCACGCCATCAACAGGGTTTCAATTTCCACCCCGCAGCCAGCAGTTTGCTGTAGGTGAGCGCACTCCGGGTTATCGTTGGCTAACCCTAGGTGACGATGGTCAGATTAATAGCCGCGTGCAGTGGCTGCACTAATTCAATGTCTTACTCTTTATAGCTAGGCGCATACTTTATGCCGGAAAAATCCTACTCAGCAGAATCCTTGCAGGTACTTTCTGGCCTTGAGCCAGTGCGTCGGCGGCCGGGAATGTACACCGACACCACGCGGCCAAATCATTTGGTGCAAGAGGTGGTCGATAACAGTGTTGACGAAGCCATAGCCGGACACGCCAGCGAAATTGAAGTCTGCATCAATGCCGATGGCTCTATCGAAGTCATCGATGACGGTCGCGGCATGCCTGTGGATATACATCCCGAACATAAAGTGTCAGGCGTTGAGCTGATACTCACACGCCTGCACGCCGGGGGTAAATTCGACAACGAAAATTACAACTTTTCCGGTGGTTTGCACGGCGTCGGCGTGTCGGTCGTCAATGCCCTGTCCGAATGGCTTGAGGTAGAGGTTAAGCGCGATGGCAACCTGTACCGCCAACGCTATGAGCGCGGCGAGCCCGCGAGCAAGCTGCAGCCGGTAGATTCCGTTGGTAAGCGCAACACGGGCACCCGAGTATGTTTTCTGCCTGAAAGCGATTATTTCGACAGCCCGTCGCTGGCCATGGGCCGACTGCGGCATTTGCTGCGCGCCAAGGCCGTACTTTGCCCGGGCCTGCGTATGAGCTTGGCGGTACAGGCCAAGCCGGAGGAAAACGAGAGCTGGCTGTTTGAGGACGGCTTGCGCCAGTACTTAGAAGCCGCGGTAGGCGATGCGGAATGTGTGCCCGAGGCCACTATCATGCATCAGGCTAAGGGCAGTGCCGAAGCGGTGGAGTACGCGCTGAAATGGGTAGTCGACGGCGGTGCGCCAATTACCGAAAGTTACGTCAATCTCATTCCCACCGCTCAGGGTGGTACTCATGTAAACGGGCTGCGCTCTGGTCTGATTGATGCCCTGAAAGAGTTCTGCGAATTCCGTGACCTGCTGCCGCGTGGGGTCAAAATCACCGGTGACGATATATGGGAGCAGTGCAGTTATGTGCTCAGCGTAAAGCTGTTAGACCCGCAGTTTGCTGGCCAAACCAAGGAACGTTTGTCATCTCGTCAGTCGGCGGTTTTTGTTTCTGGCGTGGCGAAAGACGCTTTTAGTCTGTGGCTTAACGAGCACGCCAGCGATGGCGAAAAAATTGCGGAAATGGCCATTGGTAACGCCCAGCGCCGCCTAAACGCCGCGAAAAAAGTAGCCCGTAAACGGGTCACATCAGGCCCAGCCCTACCGGGCAAACTGGCCGATTGCTCGGGTCAGGATGCCTCTAGGGCCGAACTGTTTTTGGTCGAAGGCGACTCCGCCGGCGGTTCAGCGAAGCAGGCTCGGGACCGGGAGTTTCAGGCCATCATGCCGTTGCGCGGAAAAATTCTGAATACTTGGGAGGTAGACGCCAATCAGGTTCTGGCTTCTCAGGAAGTACACGACATTGCGCTGGCTATCGGAGTAGATCCCGCCAGCGCAGATCTCTCTGGACTGCGTTACGACAAGGTGTGCATTCTGGCCGACGCAGATTCCGACGGCCTGCACATTGCCACACTGCTATGCGCTTTGTTCGTCAAACACTTCCGCGCCCTCGTCAGCGCAGGCCATGTCTATGTCGCCATGCCACCCCTTTATCGCATTGATGTCGGCAAGGAAGTGTTTTATGCGCTGGACGAAGGCGAGAAAGAAGCGGTGCTGACGCGTATGGCGGAAGAAAAGAAGCGCGCCACATCCGTGGTCCAGCGCTTCAAAGGTCTGGGCGAAATGAACCCGGCTCAGCTGCGCGAAACCACCATTCACCCGGATACCCGTAGGCTAGTGCAGCTCACGGTAGACCAGGGGCGCAAAACCGACGACATGATGGATATGCTGCTGGCCAAAAAGCGCGCACCAGACCGTCGAGCTTGGCTCGAGAAGAAAGGTGATCAGGCGGTAATTGACTAGCAGGTCCAGGCACCGGCTGGGCAAAATTTGATCTAAAACGAGACAGGCAACTATTCATGGATGATGAAATCCAACCCTCTTCCGCTAGTGGCGACGCTTCGGAATCCATGTCCCTGGCGACCTACACCGAGCGGGCTTATCTCGACTACTCGATGTATGTCATCAACGACCGGGCACTACCGCATATAGCCGATGGCCTGAAACCGGTACAGCGCCGAATCATCTACGCCATGAGCGAACTGGGCCTAAACAGTCAGGCCAAATACGCTAAATCGGCGCGCACTGTAGGCGATGTGTTGGGCAAGTTTCACCCTCACGGCGACAGCGCCTGCTATGAGGCTATGGTGCTCATGGCTCAGCCGTTTTCATTCCGCTATCCAATGGTGGACGGCCAGGGTAACTGGGGTGCTCCCGACGACCCTAAGTCCTTTGCCGCCATGCGTTATACCGAAGCACGCTTGTCGCGCTACGCCGACCTGCTGCTCAGCGAAGCCAAGCAGGGCACCGTCGATTACAGCCCAAATTTTGACGGCAGCGTCAAAGAACCCAAGCTTTTGCCAGCCCAAGCGCCCTTCGTGCTGCTCAACGGCAGCACGGGCATCGCCGTTGGTATGGCCACGGATATCCCGCCGCATAACCTCAACGAAGTTGTTAGCGCCTGCATTCATTTGCTGGATAGCCCCAAGGCGACCACCGCAGACTTGATGACCCACATCAAGGGTCCGGATTATCCAACGCCGGCCCAGGTAATTACCCCTGCAGCGGATATTCAGGCACTTTATGAAACCGGGCGCGGCAGCATCAAGGCGCGGGCGGTCTATCACCGTGAAGACGCAGATGTGGTCATCACTGCTCTGCCGCACCAAGTGTCACCGGCGAAGGTACTCGAGCAGGTGGCGCAGCAGATGAACGCCAAAAAGCTTCCCATGCTGGTAGACCTGCGCGATGAGTCCGATCATGAAAACCCAACCCGGCTGGTATTCGTGCCACGCTCCAACCGCATCGACTACGAACGCCTGATGAGTCACCTGTTTGCGACTACAGACTTAGAGCGTAGCTACCGGGTCAATCTCAACATTATTGGCCTCGATCAGCGTCCCGAGGTCAAGGGTCTGGTAGGCATTCTCAAGGAATGGCTGCGCTATCGCTTAGATGTGGTTACGCGCCGTCTGAATTTTCGCCTACAGAAAATAAACGACCGTCTGCACATTCTCGATGGTCTGCTGGTAGCCTATCTGAACTTAGATGAAGTCATTCGCATCATTCGCGAAGAAGACGAACCGCGCCAAGCCCTGATGACGCGGTTTGCCTTAAGTGACATTCAGGCTAATGCCATTCTAGATTTGCGCCTGCGCAATCTGGCGAAGCTCGAAGAAATGAAGCTGCGCGGAGAGAAAGACGAGCTTGAAACCGAAAAAGCCGATCTAGAGAAAACCCTAGGCTCCAAGGCGCGCATGCAGACTCTTATAAAGAAGGAGCTTTTGGCCGTTACCGAAGAGTATGGCGACCCGCGACGCTCGCCCTTGCTCGAAGTTGAAGAAGCCCAAGCTTTCAGCGAAGAAGACCTCATGACCAATGACCCAATCACAGTGGTGCTGTCGACCAAGGGCTGGGTGCGGGCGGCAAAGGGGCATGATGTGAAGCCCCACGAACTGAACTACCGCACTGGCGATGAATTTGCGCAGGCGGCCCAAGGCCGCACCAACGATGTGTTGGTTTTCTTAGATTCTGATGGCCGCAGCTACAATACGGCAGCCCACACACTGCCCTCTGCACGGGGGCAGGGCGAGCCGCTGTCTGGACGTTTCAAGGCAAAAAATGATGCGCGTTTTGTTGGTGTGTTAATGGGCAAGGCGGATGCCAAGGTGTTGTTGGCCTCTAACGCAGGCTTCGGCTTTGTCGGCACGCTGAGCGAAATGGTCACCAAAAATAAGGCAGGCAAGGCCTGTTTGAGTGTGCCCGGCGGCGGCTTCGCCTTACCGCCACTGCTGATTGACCCGACCCTTTATGCAGCGGAGAGCACAAATGTTGCTGCGGTCACCAATCATGGCAGGCTGCTGGTTTTTGCTCTCAAAGACCTACCGGAACTGGCCAGAGGCAAGGGCAACAAACTCATCAACGTACCCACGGCGGCCTTTAAGTCTGGCGAGGAAGAGCTGATAGGCGCAGTGGCCTTGGGTGAAAAAGATGAGCTACTCGTGCATGCCGGCCAGCGCCATCTGCGGCTGAAGGCGCGAGATTTAGAAAATTATCTCGGTGAGCGGGCTCGGCGCGGCCGCAAGCTACCGCGCGGTTTCCAAAAAGCGGAACGCCTGAGCGTTGAGTAGACGCTCTACTAGGTAGGGCGATGGATGCCGCAGATCTTGTGACCGTCTGGGTCTAAGAAATAGCATAGATACATGAGGCCCATATTGCCGTTGCGTGGCCCTGGCGGTTCTTCTGATGTGGTGCCGCCGTTGGCTACCGCCGCGTCGTGGAACGCCTGTAGCTGTTCTGGTGAATCGCAAACAAAGCCGATAGTCGAGCCGTTAGCGACACTTGCCGACTCGCCGTTAATTGGCTCAGATACGCTAAAAGTAGAGCCGTTGTGGGCGTAAAAAAGCCGGGTATGTCCGGTGTCGTTAACATGCTCCATCGCAGGAGCCGCACCCAGTACACCCAGCACTGCATCGTAGAATTGTTTGGTTTTTTGAATGTCGTTTGCTCCGATCATGACGTGATTCAACATATCGCTCTCTCCTGTAGGTTTTGCAATCCGGGTTAACCCTAGTCTCTCGCTGCCACTAAAGCTACTGGGCGATGCTGAAACCGAGAACGACTTCAGCTTGGCTGTTGATCAGCGCCTGCTCTTGGTCCGGCAGGGACTCAATGCTGTAGAACCGATCCTGTGGTGCCAGGTCCTCCAGAATAGGGTGCTGGAACCCCTCGGCCCAGACCTGTTGAGCAGGGCTTAAGTTTCTGTACACCTCAGATGCCATCAGGGCGGTATTCGCCTTTGCTAACGAGGCAAGGGTGAGGTTCTGCTCGATGTCAGTTTTTGCTTCTAAGCTTGCCAGCGTAATTGACGAGGCTTCAGCTGGGTCGCTAGGGCTGATCAGCGTGGTTAAGTGACAGCGGAAATGGCCTTGGGTCTCGTACTCCCGCAACAGCCGCTGCAGTAGCATTGAGGCATATATGGCCTGCAGGCCGCTCACTTCACGCTTGCTCAACAGCAGCACGATGCCGCGTTCCTGCAAGGCAACAGCCAGCCCCGGATACAGCGCACAGACTTCGCGGCCCATGGTTAGCGCGTCGTCAATGGCTTGCTCTTGATCCGCTTGGGCGAGACTGCGCTGGTTGTGCAACTTCAGTGTTAGCAGGTAGGCGGGCTGGTCCTTTGCAGGCTCCGCCGGTACCGAAACGATTGGCAACGATCGATTGCCTCGGGTGCTGAACTGAATCGCGATCACGGTAAAAAGCGGCGCCAGCAGTACGATCAACAATGATAACAACCATGACGTCCAAGGTATTTGCGGCGCAAATGCTTCGGCAGCCAAGCTTACGGTGACTGAACCGGCATGGGTGTCATCTATGGTGGCAGCAGAGGTAAAATTAGCTGAGGATTGTCGTACACCGCTCATGGCCATCAGCTCGTTGGAACCGTCAAAGAAAGCGATTCCCGCAACTTCCTCCATCGCCGTGAGCCGGTTGGCCATAACAGTGAGGTTGATACGTTGTTCTTCAAAAATGGCGGCGGCAGTGGTATCCGCCAGCGTCATTGCCAAGGCTTGCCCATAGCGATCCATCTCCTGTTGGCCGTCAGGTTGCTCAAACCAGACTAGTAGCAAACACAGGCTGGTAAGCGCGGTGGCAATGGCAGCAGCAGGAAAGGTGACTCTGCTAGCGCGAAACTTGGTATTAAAGCGCGTGATTGGCCCCATCAGTGTTTTAGTCCCCAGCGCACGAGGGAAGATAAGCTTCTCGGGTAACTGAAGCGGCAGCCTTTTTGCTGGGCTTGGGCTTGGGCTTGGGCTTGGGCTTGGGCTTGGGCTTTGATTTGGGTTGGTGCTTGCACCGCTTTCTGTTGTCCACTGGCTGCTTGGCAGATGGCTAAATTACCACAAAGCGCCAAATCCTTTCCTTCTCCCATTCCACCAAGGCCGTTAAACTGGCTAACGGGTTGTCTTCGCAAGGTATGCAGTTTGTCCGAACAAATTATGCTCGTAAGTATTTCCGGTGAGGACGAGCCCGGGCTGATGTCCGCGCTGATGGGCATTTGCGTTGCCCATGATGCCCAGCTTCTGGATATGGGTCAGGCGGTCATCCACGACGAGTTGGCACTTGGTCTATTAATCAGTGCCGAAAACCTTGACGCCTTAAGTAGAGCCATTGAGGCGCATTGCGAGCACACGGGTTCAGCGCTGCGCATTCAGCGTGTTGACGATGCAGACTACCGCAGCTGGGCGGAAACCATTTTTGCCAGCCCGTTGATTTTGACCCTACTCAGCAGCGGCGCGGCGGCCGAGCCGCTGCAGGCGGTAAGCGCTCTAACCCATGCCTACAATATGAACATCGACACGGTGCGGCGGCTGACTAAGCCAAATATTCTGGATCCTGCCAGCGCATTGGACCAGCGCTTCGGCGTGGAAATGCGGCTGAGCGGTGAGCTGTCGAGTAGCGTTGAATTTCAGGCCGAGCTGCTCAAGCTCGCAGATCGCGATGGCTTCGACGTGTCGCTGCAGCGCGACAGCGTGTTTCGGCGCAACCGTCGTTTGGTGGCCTTTGATATGGATTCCACGCTGATTGCGGAGGAGGTTATGGACGAACTGGCCAAGCGTCATGGTGTTGGCGCACAGGTGGTTGAGATCACTGATGCGGCCATGGCGGGTAAGCTCGACTTCAAAGAGAGTTTCAAACAACGAGCGGCGCTACTGGAGGGCATGCCTTTGCAGGTACTGCATGAGGTCGCCGAATCAGTGGCGCTGAACACTGGTGCACGCCGTTTGATCAAAGCTCTCAAGCACTTTGGTTACACAATCGCCGTATTTTCTGGCGGCTTTCAATACGTTGGCGAGTATCTGCAAAAGCGCTTGGACATTGACTATGTCTATGCCAATGAACTGGAGGTTATTGACGGCGTGATGACCGGCAGGGTTTTGGGCGATATTGTTGATGCACAAGGTAAGGCGGATTTGTTGCGTGAGATAGCTAGCAAGGAAGGTATCTCACTGGCCCAAACCATTGCCGTAGGTGACGGTGCTAACGACCTACCCATGTTGCAACAGGCTGGGCTGGGCGTGGCATATCATGCGAAAACCGTAGTGCGTGAAAGTGCCAAGCATTCCATCTCAAACTTTGGTCTCGATGCCATTTTGTATTTGATTGGCTTCAGCGACTTGGACGTGGAACAGGCCCTGACCAGCTCGACTTAGGAGCAGTTCGACTTAGTCGATGGTCCGTAGCGGCAAGCGGTCAGTTGGCATGGGCGTTTTCGACGCGCCGCCGGGCTCCTCTCGAACCAAGCGCGGCAGCAAATAACCCGGCAGCTGGTTCCGCATTTGGGTATGCAGTGCCACACCCTTGGCATCCAGTACATCGAAATGCGCGGTACCGCTTACCGCGTCCGGCATATGCAGGTAGTAGGGCAGCACACCTTGTGCGAACAACCCACGAGAAAGCTCGCACAGCGCGTCGACCTCGTCATTTATTCCATGCAGCAGTACGCTTTGATTGAGCAGATGCACTCCCGCATCGCGCAAGCAGGCAAAGGCTCTGGCCGTTTGCGCGTCAAGTTCCTGAGCGTGGTTGCAGTGTACGACTAAGGCCACCGGACAGCGGCTGTCTTGCAGCAGATCCAGCAAACCTTGGGTTACTCGTTGGGGTAGCACGATGGGCAGTCGGCTATGCAGCCGAATCCGCTCAACATGGGGTATGGCGTTAATCTGCTGCAACAGCCTCGACAATGCCTCATCACCCAGCAGCAACGGGTCGCCGCCGGACAAAATGACCTCGCTGATGCTGTTATCGCTGCGAATTGCCTGCAGTGCCAGTGCGTGGTCCTTGGGTTTGTGGTCCTGATAGGGAAAGTGGCGGCGGAAACAGTAGCGACAATTCACCGCGCAGCCCGCAGTGGTAATGATCAGCACTCGGCTCTGATATTTCTGCATCAACGTGGGTGCGCGCTGGAAATCCAGTGCCGCATCGGTCTCGCCCAGTGGGTCAGCGACAAAGCCCGGCTGCTGTTGGTGCTCTTGTTGCGTTGGCAACACTTGTCGCAGCAGGGGGTCCAACGGGTTGCCCGGCTGCATGCGCTGGACAAAGGGTTCAGGCACCAACATGGCAAAATCTGGGTCTGCATCGGGTGCGACGGCATCTTGGGCGATCTTCAGGTGCGCGAGCAAAGTGGCAGGTTGGCGGAATGCCTGCTGTAACAGCTTTTGCCAGTCGTTGGGCTGCCACGGCGTTCTGTTCGGGGTTATCATGCGGGCTTACCAACGGACGAATGCAACATTATGGCTACCTATTCTACCAATGAATTTCGCTCAGGCATGAAAGTGATGCTCGACGGCGACCCCTGCAACATTCTAGAAAATGAGTTCGTAAAGCCGGGCAAGGGCCAAGCGTTCAATCGCGTGAAGATGCGCAACCTGATGAACGGCAGAGTATGGGAGCGCACGTTTAAATCCGGCGAGAGCATCGAGGCTGCAGACGTCATCGATTTGGATATGGAGTATCTCTACAGCGATGGCGAGTTTTGGCACTTTATGAAAACCGACGACAGCTATGAACAGGTGGCCGCCGGTTCTGCGGCGGTAGCCGAATGCCAGAACTGGCTGAAGGAACAAGACGTTTATCAGGTCACCCTTTGGAATGACGACCCCATTGCTGTCACACCACCGAATTTCGTTGAGCTGGAAGTGACAGACACAGACCCGGGGCTCAAGGGCGATACCGCCAACGGTGGCACGAAGCCAGCAACCCTATCAACTGGCGCCACCATCAAAGGGGTACCTTTGTTTATTAACATTGGCGACGTACTCAAGGTCGATACTCGCACCGGCGAGTATGTTTCCCGAGCCAAGACCTAGTTTGAGGTTCAACAGGCACTAACCGATGGCCGATTGGCAACCGCTGGCAACAGTAGCCCAACTGCAAAATCGGGCGCAGCTCCTGGG